>Ga0209498_1000720_pt1 | contig 20475 bp, 16 predicted proteins | sample WalLakDeSediment_FD_184131 | JGI IMG/M metagenome (GOLD analysis project Ga0209498, IMG submission 184131) | Lake sediment microbial communities from Walker lake, Nevada to study Microbial Dark Matter (Phase II) - Walker Lake 11/02/13 Deep... | ecosystem: Environmental > Aquatic > Freshwater >... | reverse complement strand
CCCCGAGGCGGTTCATCGCGATGGCGAGCGCCTCGTGCGCCTCCGGGGAGAGCGCGCCGAGGCTCATGCCGGCCGAATCGAACCGCTTGTACAGCGCCTCCTCGGGCTCGACTTCGTCGAGCGGGACCGGCGGGCCGAGCGGCTTGATCGCGAGCAGGTCGCGGATGACCATCGCGGGGCGCTCGTTCACGAGCCTGGCGTATTCCTGGTACACGCCGTAGTCGCCGCTCTGCACGGCCGCCTGCAGCGTCGCGATGACGTCCGGGTTGTAGGCATGGTACTCGCCGCCATGGACGTACCGCAGCAGCCCGCCCTGGTCGACGTCGAAGCGCGGATTCCAGGCGCGCTGCGCGAGGGTCATGGCGTCTGACTTCAGGTCGGTGAAATCCGCGCCCTGGATGCGCGACACGCTGCCGGGGAAACACCGCTCCACGATCTCGTCGTGCAGCCCGACGATCTCGAACAGCGCGGCGCCCCGGTAACTGGCGATCGTCGATATGCCCATCTTCGACATGATCTTGAACAGGCCCTTGCGGATGCCGCGCCGGTAGCTGCGCCCGAGCTGGCGACCGCTCTCGCGCCCGCCCTTGAGCCGGCCGCCGCGCGCGAGGTCATTGAGGCACTCGTAGGCCAGGTAGGGGTAGATCGCGGTCGCGCCGTAGCCGATCAGGCAGGCGAACTGGTGCGGGTCGCGCACGGTGCCGGTTTCCACCAGCAGGTTGCAGTCGCACCGCAGCCCGACGCGCACGAGGTGATGGTGGACGGCGCCGGTGGCCAGCAGTGCGTGGATCGGCACGGCGCCCGGGCGGATTTCGCGATCGCTGAGCACGATCACCAGCTTGCCCGCGCGCACCGCCGCCTCGGCCTCCGCGCATAGCGCCGCGATGCCGTCCTGCAGCGCTTCGCTCTCGGGGCGGTTCAGGTCGAGCAAGGCGTAGCCGTCTTCCGCCTCCTGCACCGCCAGCAGCTCGCGGAACTTGCGCTGCGACAGCACCGGCGAGTTCATGACGATGCGGCGCGCGTACTCCGGCCGCGGCTCGAACAGGTTGTGCTCGCGCCCGATCTGCGTTTCCAGCGACATGACGACCCGCTCACGCAGCGAGTCGATTGGCGGGTTGGTGACCTGCGCGAACTGCTGGCGGAAATAGTCGTACAGCGAGCGGATGCGCCGCGACATGAACGGCAGCGGCGTGTCGTCGCCCATCGAGCCGACGGCCTCCGCCTCGCTCTCGCACAGCGGCCTGAGCACCTCTTCGCGCTCCTCGCGCGTGATGCCGAACATCTTTTCGTAGCGCGCCAGCTGCTCGCGCGTCATCGGCTCCGCGAGCAGCTGGGGATCGACCAGCGCGGTCTCGAGGTAACGCACGCCGCGGCGCAGCCATTCCTTGAACGGCGCGCGCGCCGCAAGCGTCTCGTCGATTTCGCGCCATTCCATCAGCTTGCCGCTCGCCGTGTCGGCGATGATCATCTCGCCGGGCCCGAGGCGGCCCTTGGACACCACCTGCTCGGGGCGGTAGTCCCACACGCCGATTTCAGAGGCGATCGTGAGGTGGTCGTCGTCGGTGACGACCCAGCGTGCCGGCCGCAGGCCGTTGCGGTCCAGGATGCACGCCGCGTTGCGGCCGTCCGTCATGACGATGCCCGCCGGGCCGTCCCACGGCTCCAGGTGCATGCCGTAGTACTCGTAGAACGCCCGGGTGTCGGAATCGATGTCGTCGACCGTCTGCCAGGCGGGCGGAATGAGCAGCCTTGCGGCCTGCATCATGTCCATGCCGCCGGCGACCAGGGCCTCGAGCATGTTGTCGAGGCTGGAGGAGTCGGACCCGGTCATGGAGACCAGCGGCGACAGGTGCTGGAGCTCCGGCAGCGCCTGTGAGCGGAACTTCGACGCCCGGGCGATGGCCCAGTTGCGGTTGCCCTGGATGGTGTTGATCTCGCCGTTGTGCGCCAGGAAACGGAACGGCTGCGCGAGGCGCCATTGTGGCAGCGTGTTGGTCGAGAAGCGCTGGTGGAACACGCAGATCTTCGCCGTCAGCCGCTCGTCCGCGAGGTCGGGGTAGAAGCGGGGCAGCTGCTCCGGCATCACCATTGCCTTGTAGGCGACGGTATCCGGGGACAGGCTGGCGATGTAAAACACGGGGTCGGCGCCCGCCAGCTTCTGCTCGGCGCGGCGGCGCGCGACGAACAGGCGGCGCCGGAAAGTGTCGGTCGGCATCGACTCCGGCGCGGTGACGAACACCTGCTGGATCAGCGGCAGCGTCTTGAGCGCCTGCGCCCCGCAGGCCTCGGGATCGATCGGCACCGTGCGCCAGCCGTCGAGCTGCAGGCCCTCGGCCGCAACGCAGGCCCGTATGGTGTTGCGCACGGCGGCGGCGCGCGCCGGGTCGGGATCGAGAAACACCATCCCGGCCGCGAAGTGGGCGCCCGGCGTAAAGCCGGCCTCCGCGGCGGCCCTGCGCAGGAACGCCTCGGGCGTGGACAGGAGAATGCCGCAGCCGTCGCCGGTCTTGCCGTCCGCCGCCACCGCGCCGCGGTGCGTCAGGCGCCCCAGCGCGGATACCGCAGTCGCGACGAGCCAATGGCTGTCGCGCCCCGCGAGGTTCGCGATGAGCCCGAAGCCGCAGCTGTCGCGCTCGAAAGAGGGGCGATAAAGGCCCTGCTCGGCAGACACGGTCAAGTCTCCCTCCGGCCTTCGGCCGACTAAATCCGGGTTGCCCTGGATGTTGATGCTCCGGTCCCGAAACAGACCGGCACTTTCAAGTGCTTGTTTTTATTAATGCGCAGATGCGGAGGCATTTATTCTGCGCAGTGCAGCATAGAATATAAAGCAGACCCCGCCATCGGCGTCAAATGCCGTCTCTGAAACGGCGGCCCCATTCGGCCCGCGTCACCCTCCAGCCATCCCCTTCGTCGCGCAGGGAAAGCTCCAGCGGAAAGGCCTCGGCGGACAGCCCCGCCGCGCCGGCACCGGCGGCCAGCACCTCGACGCGCGCACGCGCCAGCTGTGGCGAGAGCACCTCGATCTCCCGGACCGTCACGACCAGTTCCAGCCGCGGATAGCGCGTCAGCATGCCGCGCACCATCAGCAACAGCGTGCGCCGATCGCGACCCTCGCGGTCCGCGTAATCGCGGGCGATCCGCGCGGCCAGCGCCGCAAAATCACCGGTCTCGGCCGCGATCTCGGCCTCGGCCAGGGCCTCGCGGATGCGCACCTCCGGATCGGATGGCGGCTGGCCACAGCCGGCCGCGAGCAGTGCGGCCGCCAGCCACGGCAGCACCCTCCGGCGCGCGGCCAAAATCACCATGCCGCTATTCATGGCACGCCTCCCGGCGCAGCGTCGCATCCCGCTGCCAGCGTAAACTGGACTCCGGGGCCGTTAAAGCCGACATTTATACTGACGTAGCGACCGCTCACGGGGGCACCAGCCAATGTACGATCAGCGCATCGTCGAAGACATCCTCGAATACTGGTTCGGCGACAGCGTCCGGGACCCGTCCAAGGCGCCCGGCCGCATGGCCTTCTGGTTCGGGGCGGATGCCGGGCGCGATGCCGAGATGCGCGAGCGCTGGGGCGAGCTGGTGACCGCCGCCTCGGAGGGCAAGCTGGACTTCTGGACGAAAACTCCGCGCGGCCGACTCGCCGTGTTGATCCTCCTCGACCAGCTGCGCCGCAATATCTATCGCGGCACCGCCGAGGCCTTCCGCCGCGACGGGCGCGCCCGCTACCTGATGCGCGACGGCGTGAGCCGGATGATGGACCTGAAGCTGACTCCGATCGAGCGACTGTTCTTCTACATGCCGCTGCAGCACGCCGAGTCCCTCGACGACCAGGAACTGGCGGTGGACCGGTTCCTGCAGCTCGAGCGCGAGGTCGCATCGGCACATCGCGAGATCTTCGCGGGCTTCCGGAAGTACGCCCAGAAGCATCGCGACATCATCGCGCGCTTCGGTCGCTTCCCCCATCGCAATGCGATCCTGGGGCGGCGCGACACGCCGGAAGAGGCCGCGTGGCTCGCCGGCGGCGGCGACCGTTTCGGCCAGGTGTCGCCGGCGGACGCGACCGGCGCCTACGCCAAGCTGGCCGGTTAACCCTTCAGTCTGCCGCGAGCCGGGCCTCGATCCAGCGCTGGTTGCGCGCGGCCAGCACGTCCATCGGCAGGGCGCCGCCGCGCAGGATCATGCCGTGCCAGTCCTTCAGGTCGAAGCGGTCCCCGAGCGCGCGCTGCGCATCCTCTCGCAGACCGCGGATAGTGAGTTCGCCGATCTTGTAGGCGAGCGCCTGGCCCGGCCAGACGATGTAGCGCTCGACTTCCGCGATCACGTCCGTCTCCGCCAGCGAGGAATTCTCCAGCATGAAGGCGATCGCTTCCTCGCGCGACCAGCCGAAGGCATGCAGCCCGGTATCCACCACCAGCCGCATGGCGCGCAGTTGTTCGTCGTTCAGGCGACCGTAGTACTGGTAGGGATCCTTGAACAGGCCCAGTTCCGGACCAAGGGACTCGGCGTACAGCGCCCAGCCCTCGATGTAGGCCGTGTCACCGCCGAAGCGGCGCAGGCGCGGCAGGTGCTCGCGTTCCTGCTGGATGGCGATCTGGAAGTGGTGGCCGGGCGACGCCTCGTGCAGCGACAAGGTCTCCGTCCCGTAGCGCGGCTGCGCCCGCAGGTTGAACGTGTTGACGTAGAAGATGCCCGGCCGCGTCCCGTCGGCCGACGGCTGCTGGTACTGGGCGCCCGCCGCGGACTCGGCGCGGAACGCCTCGATCTCCCGCAACTCGTAGTCGGCGCGCGGAAAATCCGCGAACAACCGCGGCAGCGCCGCGTCGATGCGCGACTTGAGTTCCCGGTAGGCCTCGAGCACCTCGGCCGGGCTGTCGAAAAAGAACCGCGGATCGGTTTTCAGATGCTCGAAGAACGCGGCAAGATCACTTTTGAAACCGACTTCGGCCCGGACCCTGTCCATCTCGGAGAGGATCCGCGCGACCTCGGACAGCCCCAGCCGGTGAATCTCCTCGAGCGTCATGTCCGTCGTGGTCCGGACACGGACCAGGTGGTCGTACCACGCCTCCCCATCCGGCAACGCGCTCCAGCCCACGGTGTCGCGGCCGGCCGGCAGGTACTCGTCGCGCAGGAAGTCGCGCAGTCGCGCATAGGCCGGCAACAGCGAACCGCTCAAACCGGCCCGCCATTCTTCCGTGAGCCGCGCTCGCACGGCGCTGTCCAGCCCGTCAGGCAGGTTATCGATCGGGCCCCAGAACAGCGACGCCTCCGGGCTTGCGGCGAGCAGCGCATCGAGCTGGGGAATCATCTTTTCAATGTTGACGCGCGGCTGGACGACACCGCGCTCGATGCCGGCGCGCATGTTCTCGATGGCCTGGTCGGCCCAGCGCCCGAAGTCGGCCATGCGCGAGATGAACTTCCGGTAATCGTCGGCGTTGCGAAACGGCTGCGGTCCCTCGCCGGAGCCCAGCATCGCCATCACTTGGGGCACGCCGCCCATCTGGTCCAGCGGCAGCAGGTGGAACGGGAACTCGAGCGCCTCGAGCGCCTGTCGTCGGCCGATCGCGAACACCTCCCAGGTCAGCCGGTCATCCTCGGCCAGCACGTCCGGGTCGATGGCCTCGACGGCCGCGAGATAGCGCTGCTCCAGCGCGCGCACCGCCGCGAGGTGCTCGGGCGAGATATCGATCGCCAGGCGATCGTTGTAGCGCTCGTCACCGATGAACGTGGCTTGCAGCGGGTTCAGCGCCAGCCTGGCCTCGAAATAGTCTTCCGCGAGTTGAAACAGGGCCTGGCCGTGCACCTCCGCCGCGGGCGCCGGCGCCTCGCTGCGGCCGCAGGCCGAAGTCATCAGCACCGCCGCCGAGAGCACAGCGACGCTGCGCAACATCACTTGGCGTCCTGCGTGGCGGCCGCGCCCTTGGATGCCAGCCAGGCATCGATCCGCGCCTCGAGCACATCCAGCGGCAGGTCGCCGCTGCCGAGCACCTCGGCATGGAACTCGCGGATGTCGAAACGCTCGCCGAGCGCCGCCTCGGCGCGGGCGCGCAGCTCGATGATCTTGAGCTGGCCGATCTTGTAGGCCAGCGCCTGTCCCGGGATGGCCATGAAGCGCTCGGCCTCGGACACGGCGCGCGTGTCCAGCGTGGCCGAGTTGGCGTACATGTAGTCGAGCACCTCCTGGCGGCTCCAGCCGAAGGCATGCAGCCCGGTGTCGACCACGAGCCGGATGGCGCGCCACAGCTCGGCGTTGAGCTGGCCGAAGCGCTGGTAGGGATCCTTGTAAAAGCCCATCGCGCGCCCCACGGCGAACGACTCGGCGTACAGGCCCCAGCCCTCGGCGAACGCGGTCACGCCGCCGTGCCGGCGGAAGGCGGGCAGGTCCTCGATCTCGAGGTTGAAAGCGCGCTGGAAGTGATGCCCGGGCACGGCCTCGTGCAGGAACAGGGCCTCCGTGTCCCAGCGCGGCCGCGCCTCGGGATTCCAGGTGTTGATGAAATAGATCCCGGGCCGGCTCCCGTCGGCCGAGGGCGACTGGTAAGAGCCCTTGGCGGCGGAGCGCTCGCGGAACTCCTCCACCGCGCGGATCTCGTACGTCGCCCGCGGCGAGCGCTTGAACAGCAGCGGCGCCGCGGCGTCCGCCTTCTCGCGCAGCGCCTCGTGCGCGGCGAGCAGCTCCTCGCGGGTAGCAAAATAGAACTTCGGGTCGGTGTTGAGGTATGCGAAGAAAGCGGCGAGGTCGCCCTCGAAACCGACTTCCTCCTTGATCGCGATCATCTCGCGATGAATCCGCGCCACCTCGTCGAGGCCCACCTGGTGGAGCTCCTCGGCGCTCATGTCCGTGGTGGTGTACGTCCGGATCAGGTGCTGGTACCACGCCTCGCCGTCGGGCAGGGCGTAGATGCCGTAGGTCTCACGACACGCCGGCAGGTATTCGTCGCGGATGAAATCGCGCAACCGCGCGTAGGCAGGCACGAGCTGGCCCGAGATCGCCGCCTCGTAGGCCTCACGCAGGCGCTCGCGCTCGGCCGCCGGGACCGCGTCGGGGGAGTTCCGCCACCGGGCGGAAGAACAGGCTGTCCCCGGGGGCATCGACGATGTGCGCCTCGAGCTGCGGGATCGTGCGCTCCATCAGGATCGCGGGCTGCACCACGCCGGTCTCCATGCCCTGGCGCATGTTCACGATCGCCTGGTCCACCCACGCGACGAACCCGTCCATGCGCTGCAGGAAGTTCTCGTAATCGGTCACGGTCTGGAACGGCTGCGCGCTCGTGCCCAAGCCGAGCATCGCGAAGCGGTTCGGCATGCTGAAAAACTGGCTGACCGGCAGGAGTTCGCTCGGGAAGCGATAGCCGGCGAGCGAGTGGCGCATATCGCGGATGAACCGCTCCTGGCTCAGGCGCCGCTGCTCGTCGAGCGTCTCGGGCGGAACCGCCTCGACAGCCGCGAGGCTCCGCTCGAGCAATGCACGCGTCGCCGCGATGTGGTCGGGACTGATCGAGACGGGAAAACGATCGTTGTAGCGATGATCGCCGATGAAGGTCGCCCGCAGCGGGTTCAACTCGAGCGCAGCCTCCCAATACTCGTCGAACAGCCGGTCGAGCTGCTCGGCTTGCGACTCGGCGGCCGTGGGCGCGACAGCGTCGCGGGGAGCATCGGATGGCGCCCGGGTGCAGCCGGCGGACAGGGCAAGTGTGGCGAGCGAGAGGATCAGGAAGCGCTTCATCAGTGGTCGTTCTCCGGGAGTTCTGCTGGCCTGGCCGGCCAGGCCGGCCAGGCCGCCTAAGGCTAAAGCTAAGGCTAAAGCTAAGGCTAAGGCTGAGACCGCTTACTATAGCCGCGCGGCGGCCACGCGGCGATTCGAGAGACGCATGAACCGCATGTTGAGCAGGAGGGCCGTCAGGGTCAGTCCCGCGATCAGCGCGACCCAGACCGCGACGGGTCCGAGCCGGGCATGCACCCCCGCGTACCAGGCCATCGGGAAGGCGACCAGCCAGTAGCTCCCTACGTTCATCAGCATCGGCACGCGGGTGTCCTTGAAGCCGCGCAGCGCGCCCGCGGCGCCGACCTGCAGCCCGTCGGAGACCTGGAACACCATCGCCATCGTCAGCAACGCGGTCGCCAGCGGAAGGAGCTCCGGATCACTGGTGTAGAACGCGGCGATCCGGTCGCGGAACAGGAACAGCACGATCGCCGAAGCGAGCATGAACAGCCCGCAGAGCCCGATGCCGGCCCAGCCGGCGCGCCGCGCCTGCGCGGCCTCGCCGCGGCCGAGCGCCTGGCCGACCCTGATGGTGGTGGCGGAATGGAACGCGAGCGGCACCATGAACATCGTCGCGGCGTAGTTCATCGCGATCTGGTGGCCGGCGACCTGGGTGGCGCCGAGCGTGGCCATGATCAGCGCCGCGCCCGCGAACAGCCCGGCCTCCGCTTCCACGCTGGCGGCGATCGGCAGCCCCAACCCGAGGATCTCGCGCTGCACCGGCCAGCGCGGGCCCTCGAAGCGCGCCCACAGCGCGTAGCGCTCGTAGCGCCGCGACCGCAGCAGGTAGATCAGCATGGTCGCGAGCATGGACCACATGGCAATGGCGCTCGCGATGCCGCAGCCCATCGCCCCGAGCTTCGGGAAGCCCAGGTTGCCGTACATCAGCACCCAGTTGCCGAACACGTTGACCACCAGCCCGACGGCGGCCGCGTACATGATCGGGCGGGTCCAGCCGACGCCTTCCGTCATGAAGCGCATGGCGAGAAACGCGAACACCCCGGGCAGGCCGAAAGAAATCGCGAACAGGTAACCGGTCGTCAGCGGCACGACATCCGGATCCACGCCGATCGCCGCGAGCAGCGGCCCGGCGCCGAGCAGCAGCGTGAACCCCAGCAGCGCCAAGGCCTGGCTCAGCCACAGCGCCTGGCGCAGGGAAACGCCCGCCTCCTCCCAGCGGCCCGCGCCATATGCGTGGGCGACCACCGGGCTGACCGCCATGAGTATCCCGAGGCCCATCAGGAACACGATCATCCAGGCGGAGCCGCCCACCGCCACGGCCGCGAGGTCGACGGTGCCGAGGCGCCCCGCCATGACCGTGTCGGCGAAGTTCATGCCCGCGAGCGCGAGGTTGTTGGCGACCAGCGGTCCCGCGAGGCGGAGTATGCCGGTCGCCTCCACGAGACCGCGGGCGCGTCTGGTCTGCTGCAATTCCACGCACGGCTTACCTGGTGAGGGGCGAGCATTCTACGCCCGGGGGGCGCCGTTCCGGCGCCCGCCCTACTCTTGCGGCGCGCAGCGCAGCTCGACTCGCAGTCGCACCACGGTGCGCCGGGGAATCCACGATAGCGCGGCCGAATCGCCAGGCTCGATGATCGCACGACGCGTGCGTCCGACCTCCGGTCCGTTGCGGAAGACCGCCTCGCAACGTATGACCATGGTGTCGTTATTCGCGACCCGTACCGCGGTGACGCGGCCATCCGTGTGCACCACCGCCGCGATATTGAGGCTACCGGCGTCGGTCTCGAGGTCCACCGGGTGCGCCGCGGCTGTTCCAGCCAGCAATGCCAGCGAGGCGGCTGCCAGAAGTCTTCGCATCGTTCGTCTCCTGTAACGGACGTCCCCGGCGGCGGTACAGCGAAAATCCCGTGCGCGCTCCCCGCTCAGGGTGTCAGCGTAGGATAATGCCCTCCCGCACTGGAGGGTACCTGATGAGTCAATATGTCGGCAGCACGGGATTTCGCCACGGGACCCGGGAGAGGCTTGGCGTGCTGGTCACGAACCTGGGCACCCCGGATGCGGCGGAAACCGGGGCGCTGCGCCGCTACCTCAAGGAGTTCCTCTGGGATCCGCGCGTCGTCGAGGTGCCGCGCCCGCTCTGGTGGCTGATCCTGAACGGCGTCATTCTCAGGATCAGGCCGCGCCGCTCGGCCGAGGCCTATCGCACGGTCTGGACCGACGAGGGCTCGCCCCTGCTGACCATCGCGCGGGCGCAGGTCGCGGGGATCAGGGAGCGCCTCTCGCAACAGCTCGCGGCCCCCGTGGAGGTCGTGCTGGGCATGCGTTACGGCAATCCGTCGATCCCGTCGGCGCTCAAGCACCTGCATGACCTGAACGTGCGGCGCCTGCTGGTGGTGCCGCTTTATCCCCAGTATTCCGCCAGCACCACGGCTTCGACCTTCGACGCGCTCGCGGCCGTGCTGATGCGCTGGCGCTGGATCCCGGAGCTGCGTTTCCTCACCCGCTACCACGACGAGGACGGCTATCTCGAGGCCCTGGCCACGAGCATCCGCGAACACTGGGCGGAACACGGCCGGGGCGAACACCTCGTGATCAGCTTCCACGGCGTGCCGCGGCGTTACCTGGACAATGGCGACCCTTATCACTGCCAGTGCGTGAAGACCGGGCGCCTGCTCGCCGAACGCCTCGGCCTCGAGGACGGCAGCTGGTCCACGACCTTCCAGTCGCGCTTCGGCCGCGAAGAATGGCTGAAGCCCTACACGGACGAATCGATCCGCGCGCTCGGCCGGCGCGGCGTGAAGCGCATCGACGTGGTCTGTCCGGGCTTCTCGGCGGACTGCCTCGAGACGCTCGAGGAAATCGCCGAACAGAACGCCGAGTTCTTCCACGAGGCCGGCGGCGAGACGCTCAGCTACATCCCCTGCCTGAACACGCGCGCCGACCACCTGGACTTCCTGGCGGCGCTCGCGCTGCGCCACCTGCAAGGCTGGCCGGAAGCCGGCCCAGCGCCCGATCCGGCGCTGCTGGCGGCGGAGGCGCAGGCCAGCAAGGAGCGCGCCGAGCGGCTGATCGCGGCCAGAGAGGCGGGCGAGCTCGGCTGATGCTGGGCCGCTTCCTCGAGCTCAGCGTCTGGAGCCGCGACATCGCGGCGTCCGTGGCTTTCTGGGAGGGACTGGGCTTCGAGCACGGGCTCGTGGGCGACACCTGGCGGCATCGCTATGCGGTGCTGAGCGACGGGCGCCTCGTCCTCGGGCTGCACGAATACGAGTTCGATTCCCCCGCCCTGACCTGGGTCCACCCCGGCCTGGCCGAGACCCTGCCGGACTTCACGGCGCTCGGGATCCGGTTCGACTTCGCCAAGACCGGGCTCGACGAGTTCAACGAGGCCGGTTTCCGCGACCCTGCCGGCCAGGTCGTCGCGCTGCTCGAGGCGCGCACCTGGTCGCCGGCCTTCGAGCGGATCCGCCCCGGCACGCTGGTGGGGCATTTCCGCGAGTACCGCTACGCGGCGCGCGACCCGGCCGCGACGGTCGCGTTCTGGGAGCGCCTCGGACTGGTGGCCGACGCCGACCCAGGCGATGACGGCCCGCGCGCCGTGGCGAGTGGCATGACCATCGCGCCGCGGACCGACGCAGCCGGCCCGGAGCTGGTCTTCGAGCACGACAATCTGCCCGCGGCAAGCGCTGCGCTCGCGGCGCGGGGCTACCGGGCCGAGCCCGGCGAGGCCGGGGAACTCATGCTGCGCGGCCCCGACGGGCTGGCAGTGCGGATGGTCAGCCCGGGATGAGGTAGACAGCGGCCACGCGGGCATTTTCCGCCTGGCGGACCCGGCCCCGGTTCCTTATTCGCCCACGGCGAGGAGCCCGTCGATCAGGCGCTCGGCCTGGCCGACGTAGCCGCCGCCAAACAGGTTGGCGTGATTCAGCACGTGGTAGAGCTGGTAGAGCTGCGCGCGCAGCGCGCGCCCCGGCGCCGGCGGAATCACCGCGTCGTACGCGGTGTAAAATTCGCGCTCGAAGCCGCCGAACAGGCGCGTCATCGCCAGGTCGCACTCGGGATCGCCGTAATGCACGGCCGGATCGAAGACGACCGCCTTGCCCTGGTCGTCCGCCGCGCGATTCCCGCCCCAGAGATCCCCGTGCAGCAGCGCGGGCGCCGGGCGCCGCTCCGCAAGGAGCGCCGGGACTTGCGCCCGCAGGCTCGCCCCGCGCGCCAGCAGCCGCCGCGGCAGGCCCTCGCGCGCCCCGAGCTCCAGCTGGAAGCCGATGCGGCGCTCGGCGAAAAATCCCCCCCAGTCGTCTGCCGGCTCATTGGGCTGCAACGTCGCGCCGATGGCATTGTCACGGTGCCAGCCGAAGCGCCGGCCCACCGCGAGGTGCTGCCTGGCAAGGCCCTCGCCCAGCGCGTGCTCCGCGGCCGGCGTCGTCGGCCGCAGCTCAAGCCATTCCAGCGCCAGCCACGCGATGCTGCCCTCGGCGCCGAACCCGAGCACGCCCGGCACGCGCAGGCACCCCGCGCCACGCAGCGCCGCGAGACCGTCCGCCTCCGCCTCGAGCAGCCAGCCCGAGGCGGTGCGATTGGTCTTCAGGAAGACGGGCCCGTCCGGGCCGTCGAGGCGCCAGGCCGAGTGGATGCAGCCGCCGCCCACCGGGCGCGCCGTGTCGGGATCAAGCCGGAGGCCTTGCCCGGCCAGCGCCACGGTCGCGGCGGAGAGGTCAGGCACCCCGGATCACGAGCGCCGGACCGACGACAGGCGAGCGTGCAGCGGGCTCTTGCGGGGGAAGTGCGCCAGCAGGTACTCCATCTGGTCGGCGAGCACCCGCCGGCCCTTGAGGTAGATGTACTCCGCGTAGGTCGGCTGGAACGGCACGGCGAGCAGCTGCATGCCCGCCTGCTCGGGCGTCCTTCCGGCCTTGTGGTTGTTGCAGCGCCGGCAGGCCGTGACGACGTTCGTCCAGGCATCGCGCCCGCCGCGCGACAGGGGCGTCACGTGGTCGCGCGACAGCTCGGCGACCTGGAAATGCTCCCCGCAGTACAGGCACAGGTCCGCGTCGCGACGGAACAGCGTGTGGTTGTTCAGCGGGGGCGTGTAGGCATCGCGGGTGGGATAGGCTGCCCCGTGCCCGTGCGTGGCGATGATGCTGGACACCTCGACGACCGTGCGCCTGCCGGTCCGGGCGCTGATCCCGCCGCGCAGGCGAAACAGCGGCCGCCCGCACTCGTAGGCGACCTGCTCCGTATGGTACAGGCGCGCCGCGCACCGGTAGTCCACCCACTCGAGAGGCATGCCGGCGACGTCGGTGCGCAGGATCTGTTGGCTCAGGGAAATACCCATGGCTAACGTGGCTCCGGTTGCGTGGCTCCGCCGCTGCCGATGTTATTCCAGATGGCCGTTGGAAAATCAATCTGGCAAGCAAGCAGCCTCCATCTTCCTGTACACTCTCCCGCCGTAAGAACAAGGGCGCAACAAGCCCGGGGAGGTTGCCCATGCCCATGGTCATCGGCGCCCTGCGTGAGACGACCGCAGGGGAAACACGCTCGTCGCTGGTTCCGGAGGTCGCGAAGAAACTCGCTGCCCTGGGAGCGACGATCTGCGCCGAACACGGCGTCGCTGAAGCCGCGCGCATACCGGACAGTCGCTTCGAGGGTGTCGAGTTCCTCGGCCGCGAAGAAGTCGTCAGCCGGGCCGACGTGCTTATCACCGTGAACCCGCCGCCGCTCGAGGTCGCCTCGGGGCTGCGCGAGGGCGCGCTGCTGATCGGCCTGCTCCAGCCGCACCGCTCGGACGAGCTCGTCGCGCTGCTGCGCGATCGCAAGGTCACCAGTTTCTCGATGGAACTCGTGCCGCGCATCTCGCGCGCCCAGTCGATGGACGCGCTGTCTTCGCAGGCCGCGGTTGCCGGCTATCGGGCCGTGCTGATCGGCGCGATGCAACTGGACAAGTTCTTCCCCATGCTGACGACCGCGGCCGGCACCATCCGGCCGGCGAAGGTGCTGGTCATCGGCGCAGGCGTCGCCGGGCTGCAGGCGATCGCCACCGCAAAGCGGCTCGGCGCCATGGTCGAGGGCTACGACGTGCGCGCCGCGACACGCGAGCAGGTCCAGTCCCTGGGCGCGAAGTTCGTGGACACAGGGATCAGCGCCGAGGGCGCCGGCGGATACGCCCGCGAGCTCACGGACGAGGAAAGAGCCAAGCAGGCCGGCATTCTTGCCGACCACGTCGCGGCGGCCGACGTCGTGATCACGACCGCGGCGATCCCGGGGCGGACCGCGCCGCGGATCATCGATGCGGAGACCGTCGGGCGCATGCAGCCCGGCTCCGTCATCGTCGACCTGGCGGCCGAGTCCGGCGGCAACTGCGCGCTCACCAAGGCCGGCGAGGTCGTCGATGCCGGCGGCGTGCAAGTCGTGGGGCCGGTGAATCTGCCGGCGGCGGTCGGGCGCCACGCCAGCGAAATGTACTCGAAGAACATTTTCAACTTCCTCTCCCCTGCGATCAGCGAGGGCAAGCTCGCCCTGGACTGGAATGACGAGGTGTTTGCCGGCAGCGTGCTGACGCACGACGGGCAGGTCAGGCACGAGCCGACCCGGGAACGTATCGAGGGAGCCAGCGGAGGACAGGGGTCATGATTGGCGGCATCGAAGGATTCTTCATCGCGCTCTACATCTTCATGCTCGCGGCCTTCACCGGCTACGAGATCATCGCAAAAGTGCCGGTCATCCTGCACACGCCGCTGATGTCGGGTTCCAACTTCGTGCACGGCATCGTGCTGGTCGGCTGCATGGTCGCGCTCGGCAAGGCGGACAGCACCCTCGGCCAGGTGATCGGCTTCATCGGGGTCGTACTGGGCGCCGGTAATGCGGTCGGCGGCTACGTGGTCACCGAGCGCATGCTCGAGATGTTCAAGTCGAGCGGGGAGCGCAAGTAATGGACTTCGCGACCTTCATGATCAAGGTGAGCTATTTCGTCGCGGCCGTGCTGTTCATCATCGGCCTGAAGCGCATGAGCTCGCCGAAGACGGCGCGCGGCGGCATCCTCTGGGCCGGCTGGGGCATGGTGCTTGCGACGGTCGTGACCTTCTTCTGGCCCGGGTTGTCGTTCGGCAACATCGTCCTGATCATCATCGGCATCGCGCTGGGCGGCGGCATCGCCTGGTGGACGGGCAAGAAGGTCGCCATGACCGACATGCCGCAGATGATCGCGCTCTACAACGGCATGGGCGGCGGCGCCGCCGGCGCGATCGCGGCAGTCACGCTCTACAAGGGCAGCCCTGAATCGCTCACGGTCGGCTTCCTGGCGGTGCTCGGCGGCCTCATCGGCTCGGTGTCCTTCTCGGGCAGCATGATCGCATTCGCCAAGCTGCAGGGCTGGATGAACAAGCCGATCCGCTTCAAGACCATCAACCAGGTCAACGCGGCCCTGTTGCTGAGCGCCTTCATCATCGGCATGTTCCTGCTCGGCAATTACTCGGCCCACGGCACCCTGGTCACGGTGTTCTTCCTGCTGGCGCTGGTCGCCGGCATCATGCTGACCAGCCCGATCGGCGGCGCCGATATGCCGGTCGTGATTTCCCTGTACAACGCCCTGACGGGCCTCGCGGTCGCGTTCAAGGGCTTCGTGCTCGACAACGAGGCCATGATCATCGCCGGCACGGTGGTGGGCGCGGCCGGCACGCTGCTGACCCAGCTCATGGCCAAGGCGATGAACCGCTCGCTGGCCAGCGTGCTGTTCAGCGCCTTCGGCGACGAGTCGGTGGACTCCGGCGAGGTCGAGGGCACGATGAAGCCCATCGAGAGTTCCGACGCCGGCATCATGATGGCCTTTGCGGACCGGGTGATCATCATCCCGGGGTACGGGCTGGCGGTTGCGCAGGCCCAGCACAAGGTCTGGGAGCTGACCCAGATGCTGCGGGAGAAGGGCGTCAAGGTGAGTTTCGCCATCCACCCGGTGGCGGGGCGCATGCCCGGCCATATGAACGTGCTCCTCGCCGAGGCGGGGGTCCCGTACGACCTGATCTTCGACCTGGACGAGATCAACTCCGACTTCGAGAAGACCGACGTGGTGCTGGTGATCGGCGCCAACGACGTCGTGAACCCGGTAGCGCGGACCGACCCGTCCAGCCCGATCTACGGCATGCCGATCCTGAACGCCGACAAGGCCAGGAACGTCATCGTCATCAAGCGTGGCAAGGGCAAGGGCTTCTCCGGGATCGAGAACCGGCTGTTCTACCTCGACAACACGCGGATGCTCTACGGCGACGGCCAGGCCGCCGTTGCCGAACTCATCCAGGCGGTCAAGGCCAGTTGAGCGACGGGGCTGCCCTCCGGGGCAGCCCCGCACACTGCTTTTCGGCGGCTCAGCCCCCGTCGAGCCTTCCCGGCGGGGGGCTTTTTTCAGTCCCACCACCTGCCTTTACAAGGCCTTGCACCGGTTGCCATTCATTGCCGCGTGCAGCACTTATTCACAACACCCGGGAATTACCGCTCCAAACCGTGCTCACCAGACAAAGCACACCAATAAAAACACGCAACATCATGTTTTTTAACTTGTTATTGTTATGATGCAATTTTGACCAATCTGACCCGGCCCCTGAAGTGATGCGGATCGCACCGCTAATGCAACCATCTTTCCACAGAGTTATCCACAGCTTCTGTGGACAACTGCGAGTGCCGGCGGGCGGAGCGTCGCGATGACGATCCTGAAGGTCGCCGTGGATGCCCCGCTCGACACCCTGTTCGACTACCTCGCGCCCGATTCGGCCCCGCCGCCGCCCCCCGGGACACGGGTCCGGGTCCCCTTCGGCCGGCGCCGTCCAGTAGGTCTCGTCATGGCGCATGCCGAGGCCTCCGACCTGGCCGACGAGCGCCTCAAGCCCGTGATCGAGGCGCTCGACACAACGCCGTTGTTCGACCCCGCGCTTCTCCAGCTCCTCGAGTGGACGGCGCGCTACTACCAGGAGCCGCCCGGCGCCGTCGTGGCGGCGGCCCTGCCGGCGCCCTTGCGCCGGGGCAAGCCGTTGCCCGAGCCGCCCTCCAGGCTGATCGCGAAGGGTCCGGCGCCCGACGCGATGCGACAGCGCGCCCCTAAGCAGGCCGCCTTGCTCGACTTGCTGGCCGCTGCTCCGCGCCGGACCGACGACCCCGGGTTGCCGCCCGGCTGGCGTGCGGGCGCCGCGCGCCTGGTCGCCCGCGAGCTGGTGGACATCGAGCCGGAGCCGGCTGCGGCCGCCTGGACGGCGGCCCTGGCCGGCCCCGTCCTGAATACGGCCCAGGCGGAGGCCGCCGCCGGCATCATCGGTGACCTCGGGCGGTTCTCCGCCAGGCTGCTGTTCGGCGTGACGGGCAGCGGCAAGACCGAGGTCTACCTGTCGGCGGCGGCGGAATGCCTGCGGCGCGGCCGGCAGGTGCTGGTGCTGGTGCCGGAGATCGGCCTCACCCCGCAACTGGTGCAGCGCTTCGCCGCGCGGCTCGCCGCGCCGGTCGCGGTGCTGCACTCCGCGCTCACCCCGGGCGACCGCCTCACGGCCTGGGCCGATGCGCAGAGCGGCCGCGCGGCGGTCGTGATCGGCACGCGCTCGGCGGTGTTCGTGCCCCTCGCGCGCCCCGGCCTGATCATCGTCGACGAGGAGCACGATCCCTCGCTGCGCCAGCACGAGGGGCTGCGCTACTCGGGCCGCGATCTCGCCGTCATGCGCGCGAGCATTGCGCAGGTCCCGGTCGTGCTCGGTTCGGCCACGCCCTCGCTCGAGACCCTGAAGCATGCGCGCGAGGGCCGCTACGGGCTGTCGCGCCTGCCCGAGCGACCGGGCGGCTCCGCGCATCCGCGCGTCGTGCTGGTGGACTTGCGGCGCCATCCCGCGACCGAGGGCATCTCGCCGCCGCTGCTGCGCGCCATGGGCACGCACCTGGCGGCGGGCGGCCAGGTGATGCTGTTCCTGAACCGGCGCGGCTTCTCCCCGGCGCTGTTCTGCACCTCGTGCGGCTGGGTAGCCGATTGCCGTCACTGCGACGCGCGCTACACCTGGCATCGGCGCGTCGGGCGGCTGCGCTGCCACCACTGCGGCGACGAGATCGCGCTGCCCGCCGCGTGCCCGGACTGCGGCGCCGACCTGCGCCCGGTCGGCGAAGGCACGGAGCGCCTCGAGGATGCCCTCGCGCGGCAGTTCCCGGACGTGGAGATCGCGCGCATCGACCGCGACAGCACGCGCCGGCGCGGCGCGACGGAGCAGATCCTCGACGCCGTGCGCGACGGCCGCACCCGGATCCTGGTCGGCACCCAGATGATGGCCAAGGGCCATGATTTTCCCGGCGTGACGCTCGTCGGGATCATCAACGCGGACCAGGGCCTGTTCGGCACCGACTTCCGCGCGGGCGAGCGGCTCGCCCAGACGCTGGTGCAGGTCTCCGGCCGCGCCGGGCGCGCCGACCGGCCCGGCGAGGTGCTGGTGCAGACCTCTTACCCCGAACACCCGCTGCTGCAGCGCCTACTGACGGGCGGCTACGAGGCCTTCGCCGAGGCGGCCCTCGAGGAGCGCGAGGCCGCGGGCTGGCCACCCTATGCCCACCTCGCGATGCTGCGCGCCGAGGCCGCGAAACCCGCCCTGGCCATGCGCTTTCTCGCTGCCTGCCGGGCAACGCTGCCGAGGTCCGCGGGCGTGACCGTGCTCGGTCCGGCGCCGGCGCCGATGGAGAAGCGCGGCGGACGCTGGCGCGCGCAGCTGTTGCTGCAATCCGCCGCCCGGCCGCCGCTGCACGGCGCGCTGGCCGAACTGAAGGCCCTGGCGCCGGGGCTGGCGGAGAGCCGCGGCGTCCGCTGGTTCTTCGAGGTCGATCCGCAGGACCTGTTCTGACGCGCCAGCCGGGCGCAAAGCCTGAACAGCACCTCCACGTGACGGTACAATAGCGGGCCCGTCGCCTACCCAACCGTGGACTCCCGCCTTGAAGAAAGAGATTGAAGGCTTGCTGGCCGAAGCGCTTTCCGCGCTTTGCGACCAACTCCCGCAGGCCATCGTGCCCGAGGCCCGCGTCGAGCGGGCGCGCGACCCGCGCCACGGCGATTTCGCCACCAACGCGGCGCTCTTGCTGGCCAAGCCGGCCGGCATGAACCCGCGCGAACTCGCCGAACGCATCGTGGCGCTGCTGCCCGACTCGGACTTCGTCGAGGGCGTCTCCATCGCCGGGCCGGGCTTCATCAACTTCCGCCTCAGCCAGCGCGCCTTCGAACAGGAAACCGCAGCGATCCTTGCGCAGGGCGCGGCCTACGGCCGCTCCGACACCGGCGCCGGCCGGCGCGTGCTGGTCGAGTTCGTCTCCGCCAACCCGACCGGGCCACTGCACGTCGGCCACGGCCGCCACGCCGCCTACGGCGCCTCGGTCGCGAACCTGCTGGAGGCCACCGGCCACGAGGTGCACCGCGAGTACTACGTCAACGATGCCGGGCGGCAGATGGACATCCTCGCCGCCAGCGTCTGGCTCCGTTACCTCGAGGCGCTCGGCGAGAGGTTCGCGTTCCCCGCCAACGGCTATCGCGGCGGCTACATCCAGCCGATCGCCGACAAGCTCGTGGCGAACGAGCACGCGCGGCTGCGGCGCGGCGCGGCCGAGGTGTTCGCGGACCTGCCGCCGGACGCACCGGAAGGCGACAAGGACGAGTACATCGACGCCGTCGTGACGCGGATGCGCGCGCTGCTCGGCGAGGAGGATTACCGAGCCGTGCACAAGCTCGGGCTCGACGAGATCCTCGGCGACATCCGCGCGGACCTGGCGGACTTCGGCGTCACCTTCGACGACTGGTTCTCGGAACGCAGCCTCACGGAACTCGGCCTCGTGGCGGAGTGCATCGACCGGCTGCAGCACGAGGGCCACGCATACGAGAAAGACGGCGCGCTGTGGTTCCGCGCAAGCGCGCTCGGCGACGAGAAGGACCGCGTCGTGGTGCGCGACAACGGCCAGACCACGTACATCGCCTCCGACATCGCGTACCACCTCGGCAAGCGGCAGCGCGGCCATGACCTGTTGCTCGACATCCTGGGCGCGGACCACCACGGCTACGTGGCGCGCGTGCGCGCCGGGCTCGAGGCCATGGGCGAGCCCGGCGACAGCCTCGAGGTCCGGCTCGTGCAGTTCGCGATCCTCTACCGCGGCGGCGAGAAGGTGCAGATGTCCACGCGGTCCGGCGAGTTCGTCACGCTGCGCGAGCTGCGCGACGAGGTCGGCAACGACGCGGCGCGGCTGTTCTACGTGCTGCGCTCCAACGACCAGCACCTGGATTTCGACCTCGAACTCGCCAAGTCGCGCAGCAACGAGAACCCGGTGTATTACATCCAGTACGCCCATGCGCGGGTGCGCAGCGTGTTCCGCCAGCTTGTCGAGAAAGGCCACCAGTGGTCCGTGGCCGAGGGCGTCGCCGGCCTGCACCTGCTCAGGACGGACCACGAGCGCGTCCTCATGGCGTCGCTGGGGCGCTTCCCTGAGGTCATCGAGCTGGCGGCCGCCAATCGCGCGCCGCAGAACGTCGTGCATTACCTGCGCGAGCTCGCCCAGGATTTCCACACCTGGTACAACGCGGAGACTTTCCTCGTGGATGATGCGCAGCTGCGCAGCGCCCGCCTCGCGCTGGCCGAGGCGACCCGCACGGTCATCGCCAACGGCCTCGGCCTGGTCGGCGTCAGCGCCCCGGAGTCGATGTAGGAATGGCGCGCGATTACAAGCAGCGTCGCAGGGCGCGCAAGCAACCGACGCCCGGCTGGGTCTGG
>Ga0209498_1000719_pt1 | contig 20496 bp, 22 predicted proteins | sample WalLakDeSediment_FD_184131 | JGI IMG/M metagenome (GOLD analysis project Ga0209498, IMG submission 184131) | Lake sediment microbial communities from Walker lake, Nevada to study Microbial Dark Matter (Phase II) - Walker Lake 11/02/13 Deep... | ecosystem: Environmental > Aquatic > Freshwater >... | reverse complement strand
TTTCCCACGAAGGACACGAAGAACACGAAGAGGGAAAGCGGGGTTGGGTGCGGGGCTCGGGCAAGCAGTTCGGGAGAGCGGCGGTTTCATGATTGGCACTGCCCCTTCGCCATGACCGTTGCCAGGGAATGCGGCAGAACCACCCCTATAAAACCTTCGTGTCTTCGTGTTCTTCGTGGTGAAAAAAGCCCTTTCACCAGGCTCAGTTATGGTAGAAGCTCTGGCGGAAGTTTACCGGCATGGTTTCGTCGTCCCCGGCGGCCGAGATGCGCAGGCTGAAGTCCAGGACCTCTCCGGGGCGCACAGCGACCTCGGCCAGGTGATAGTAGGCATCCCCGTCCCGTACCTGGCGGAAGCTCAGGTTGCGTAGTTGCCGGTTGAGATTCATCGCATGTCCGCTGACGCTGCCGGGAACCGATTCCATCGCGTCCCCTTCACGCTTCATGATCACGATGTTGACCAGCGCCCTCCTGCTGCTGCGGCGGATGTTGTAGGCCCTCGCCACCTCGGGTGACAGGAAGGTGGTGTTGACCACGTTGTAATGGACTACGTGGCGATCGAACTCGATCTCGTTGGCGTGGCTCGCACCCGCGGCCAGCAGCAGAACCAGCAGGAAGCCTGCCCAGATCACGAACGGAATGCGCATGGGTACCATCCTCACGTCTCCTTGTTGCAGTTCGGGTTGCCGCCAGCCGAAGCCCGCCCCCGCTGAAGCGCCGTCCCGCGACGCGCCCAGAAGACGAGTGTAGCAGCCTGCAGAGACCCGTTATCAGACGCCTATAATGAGCGCACAATGATCAACACGATGTAAAGGCCGATCAGGGCCAGCATCGGCGAGAAGTCGATCGCCCCGGTGTTCGGCAACGCGCGGCGCAGGGGACCCAGGATCGGCCGGTTCACGTCCGAAACCAGGCGGGCGACCGGGTTCCCGCCGCGCGCGCCTCCCGCCTGCAGCCAGCTCATCACGACCTCGATCACGAGGCTGATGATCAGGATCCAGACGACCGTCACGAGGATTTCCCGTATCGAAGCGATCAGCACGAGTCCCGGGGCGATGTCGATGCCCAGCACCATCAGGCGCAGCCAGAGTTCGATGAACTTGAGCAGCAGGATCAGCACCACGGCCGCCAGGTCGAGGCGACCCAGCGGTGGAATCGCGCGTCGCAGCAACAGCAGCGGCGGGTTGGTCAGCTGCACGATGGTCTGGGAGATGGGATTGAAGAAATCGGCGCGGACCAGGCCGAAGATCAGCCGCAGCAGCAGGAGGATGATGTAGATCCCGAACAGGGTGCTGATCAAGAAGTCGAGGATCTGGTCGAAGGGGCCTTGCATCGCATGCTCCGCTTATGGGCTGTCGGGGCGTATTATCCACCAAGCTCCCGGCTGCGTGCAGCGGCCGCCTGCATCGCCTCCGCGACCAGTTGCCGGAGACCGCCGTCCTCGAACACCGCGATCGCCCGTTCCGTGGTGCCACCCGGCGAAGTGACGCGTGCGCGCAGTGCCGCCGGATCTTCAGAGCTGCCCGCCGCCAGCCTTGCCGCACCGGCAACGGTGGCCAGGCTCAACTCGCGCGCCCTGTCGCTGTCGAGGCCGAGTCGTTCGGCGGCCGCGGTCATCGCCTCGATCAGCAGGAAGACGTAGGCGGGGCCACTGCCGGACGTGGCGGTGACGGCGTGCATCTGCTCCTCCTCACTGATCCACACCGTGGTCCCAACCGCGCCCAGCAGCCGCTCCGCCGTTTCCCGATCCGCCGCGCTGGCGCGGTCGTTCGCGAACAGCCCGGCAATGCCGGCCCCGATGAGTGCCGGCGTGTTCGGCATGGCGCGGATGATGCGCGCTTCCGCGCCAAGCCAGGCGGCCATCTGCGCGGTGGTGACACCGGCTGCCACCGAAATGACCAGCGGAGCTGCCGCTGCGACCGCTCCCGCGAGCGTGGGTGCCAGCGTCGGAAGCACCTGCGGCTTGACGGCGAGGACCAGTGTTCGCGCCCCCGCCGCCAGCTCTACAGGGGTATGCAGGGCGAGACCGGGGAACTGCGCTTGCAGCGCGGCTGCGCGGGCCGCGTCGGGTTCCGCGATGCCGATGGCGGCCGCATCGATGCCCCCGCGGATCAGACCGGCGATCAGTGCCTGTCCCATGTTTCCGGCTCCGACGAAGCCGGCCTCGAGTGGCTGCTGGTTCATGTCTGCCTCGCTTGCGGCCTGCGCGGGCCAAAGAGTGCGGTCCCGACGCGGACCAGGGTGGCGCCCTCGAGGATTGCCGCCTCGAGGTCGTCGGACATGCCCATCGAGAGGGTGTCGAGCCGGTGCCCCCCCGCATTCAGTGTATCGCGCAGTCCGCGCAGGCGCGCGAAGGGGCGACGTTGTTGTTCCGGGTCATCGCTTGGCGCCGGCAGGGTCATGAGCCCCCGCAGGACCAGGCCCGGGAGTTGCGCGGTGGCATCAGCCAGCGCCTGTAGCCCGGTCTCGGGCACACCGCTCTTGCCGGGCTCCCGACTCAGGTCCACCTGCAGGCACACCTGCAGCGGCGGCAGGCCGGCGGGTCGCTGCGCCGAGAGGCGTTGCGCGATTTTCAGACGATCGACACTGTGCACCCAATGCGCGCGTTCTGCCACGGCGCGGGTCTTGTTGCCCTGCATCGCGCCAATGAAGTGCCACTCGGGTGGCGGCTCCAGTGCCTGTGCCGCGAGGGCATCGCATTTTGCGGCAAACTCCTGAACGTAGCTTTCGCCGAAGAGCTGCTGCCCGAGAGCGTGCAGGGCTCGGATCTCCGGCTCGCTTCGGGCCTTGCTCGCAGCGATCAGCCGGACGCTTCCTCGGTCGCGCGCGGCCTGTCGGCATGCGGCGGTGATGCGCTGCTCCACCCGGGCGAGGGAATCTTCCAGTTGCGTCATGGCGCTATGATATAGTCCCAGGCAAAGGAAATGCTGCGGCATCCTGGCGTGCGTTCCGGTTTCGACGCATGCTGGGCTCCACACAGCGTTAAGCCGTTTACATCGAGTTCAGGGGGAACTCAATGGACATCACGCAGTTGCTTTCCTTCGCCGTCAAGAACGGTGCATCCGACCTGCACATGTCGGCCGGGATGCCCCCGTTGGTGCGCATCGACGGCGACATGAGGCGCGTGAACGTCCCGGTGATGGAGCACAAGGAAGTGCAGGCGCTCATCTACGACATCATGAATGATCGTCAGCGCAAGGACTACGAGGAATTCCTCGAGACCGACTTCTCCTTCGAACTGAAAGGGCTGGCCCGATTCCGCGTGAATGCCTTCGTCCAGGATCGGGGCGCGGCCGCGGTCTTCCGCACGATTCCTTCCAAGGTGCTGACCCTGGAGGACCTGGGCTGCCCCAGGGTCTTCGAGAGCATCGCCAATTACCCTCGGGGCATCGTGCTGGTCACCGGGCCTACCGGTTCCGGGAAATCGACCACGCTGGCCGCGATGGTGGATCACAAGAACAATCAGGAATACGGGCACATCCTCACCATCGAGGATCCGATCGAGTTCGTGCACGAGTCGAAGAAATGCCTTGTCAATCAACGCGAGGTGCACCGCGACACGCACGGTTTCACCGAGGCCCTGCGCTCGGCGCTGCGCGAGGATCCGGATACCATCCTGGTCGGCGAGCTACGCGATCTGGAAACCATCCGCCTGGCACTGACCGCGGCAGAGACGGGGCACTTGGTGTTCGGTACGCTGCACACCAGTTCGGCGGCGAAGACCATCGACCGGGTGGTGGATGTCTTCCCGGCCGCCGAGAAGGATATGGTGCGTGCGATGCTGTCCGAATCGCTGCGCGCGGTCATCGCCCAGACACTCCTCAAGCGCGTCGGCGGCGGCCGCATCGCGGCCCACGAGATCATGCTGGGGACTCCCGCGATCCGCAACCTGATCCGCGAAAACAAGATCGCGCAGATGTACTCGGCGATCCAGACCAGCGCGGGCATGGGCATGCAGACGCTCGACCAGTGCCTGAAGGACATGCTTGCCGGAGGTTTGATCACCCGCGACGATGCGCGACGCAAGGCGGTCAATCCGGATGGTCTTTGAAGTGAAGCGCGTGACTGCAGCAGGCCTCCCGGGCAGGGCAAACAACGGCAAAGGTGCTTCCGACCATGGATCGTGACAAGGGTATACGTTTCATGCACGACTTGCTGCGCACCATGGTGGGGCGTGGCGGATCGGATCTGTTCATCACGGTGGGCATGCCGCCGGCGGCCAAGATCAACGGATTGGTCGCACCGATGACCGACCAGGCGCTGACCCCCGCGCACACCCAGGTATTGGTCCGTTCGATCATGAACGACAAGCAGTCGGCGGAATTCGACCGCACGCACGAGTGCAATTTCGCAATCGGCCTCGAGGGCGTGTCGAGGTTTCGTGTCAGCGCCTTCACACAGCGCGGTCACGTCGGCATGGTTCTGCGCACCATCCAGGGCCATATTCCAGCCTTCGAAGAAATCAACATGCCGCCGCAGCTGAAGGACATCGCGATGACCCGGCGCGGGCTGGTGATCTTCGTGGGGGCGACCTCCTCCGGCAAGTCCACCTCTCTCGCGGCGATGATCGGGTACCGGAACAACAACGCGGCCGATCACATCATCACCATCGAGGATCCGATCGAGTTCATCCACCCGCACGGCAAAAGCCTCATCACCCAGCGCGAGGTGGGCGTGGACACCGAGAGCTACGAGGTCGCGCTGAAGAACACACTGCGTCAGGCCCCGGATGTGATCCTGATCGGCGAGATCCGCGACCGTGAGACGATGGATTACGGGATCGCCTTTGCGGAGACCGGGCATCTTTGCCTTTCGACCCTGCACGCGAACAGCACCAACCAGGCCCTGGATCGCATCATCAACTTCTTTCCCGAGGAGCGGCGGCCGCAGCTGCTGATGGACCTGTCGCTGAACCTGAAGGCGGTGGTGTCGCAACGGCTGATCCGTACCCAGGACGGGAAGGGCCGGGTGCCGGCCGTCGAGATCATGATCAACACGCCGCTGATGTCGGACCTGATTCTGAAGGGGGCGGTCCACGAGATGAAGGATCTGATCAAGCGGTCTCGCGAGCAGGGGATGCAGACCTTCGACCAGGCCCTGTTCGATCTTTACGAATCCGGAAAGATCGGCTACGCAGAAGCGATCCGCAACGCCGATTCGATGAACGACCTGCGGCTGCGGCTCAAGCTGGACAGCAAGCGCGCCCGGCGCGAGGAAGAGCCGGACGTGATCGATGATCTGTCGGGACTCTCGGTATCCGAGACGGCGGATGACTCTCAAATGAGGTGACCGGCATATGGCGAGCGCACAGATCGACCCCTACCTGAAGCTGATGGCGCAGAAGGGTGCCTCGGACCTGTTCTTCATCACCGGCGCGCCCATCAGCATCAAGGTCGATGGTCGTGTACAGCCGCTCTCGCAAACGCCGCTGAAACCCGGCGACGTCTCGCGCATGGCGGGCGAGATCATGAAGCCCATGCATGAGGAGAGTCTGGAGCGGCAGAACTCCGCGAATTTCGGGATCTCGCGTCCCGACGTCGGTCGTTACCGGGTCAATGTCTACCGGCAGCGCGGAGAACTTGCGATGGTGATCCGGCACATCCAGTTGTCGATCCCGACCATCGAGGAACTCGGACTGCCGTTGGTGCTGAAGGACTTCGTCAGGAACCGGAACGGTCTGGTGCTGATCGTCGGGTCCACCGGTTCCGGCAAGTCGACCACCCTGGCGGCGATGATCGATCACCGCGCCCGCACGGAGACGGGCCATATCCTGACGGTAGAGGACCCCATCGAGTTCCTGTTCCCGCATCGGCTTTCCATTGTCGGGCAGCGCGAGGTGGGTCTGGACACCCCCAGCTACGAACAGGCGCTGCAGGATGGCATGCGCGAGGCTCCCGACGTGATCATGGTCGGCGAGGTCCGGAGCCGCGAAACCATGCGCCAGGCCCTGAACTATGCGGATACCGGTCACCTGGTGCTGACGACCCTGCATGCCACCAGTTCCAACCAGGCCCTGGACCGCCTGATCCACATGTTCCCGGAGGATTTTCGGGGCCAGATCCTGACCGATCTCTCGCTGAATCTCCGGGCCATCGTCGCCCAGCGGTTGCTGCGCACGCCGCAGGGGAGCCGCGTGGCTGCGGTGGAGGTCATGGTCAATACGCCGTTTGTCTCGGAGCTTATCCGTGAGGACAAGATCGGGGAGATCAAGGAGGCGATGAAGAAAGGCTCCAAGGATGGCATGCAGACCTTCGACCAGTCCCTGTTCCGACTCTACGAGGCGGGTAAGGTCGAACTGGAAGAGGCCCTCTCGAAAGCCGATTCGCGAGCGGACCTTGAGTGGCGTCTCAATTTCGGTGGCGGTGTTGGCCCCCTCGATGCCGCTGAGGAAGAGGACTTCCAGCTGCCCGAAGAAAAGGCCGGCTGAGCTGACTCGCAGGCTGCCGACCGGATCCCGTGGCGAAAGTCAGGGTGCGGGAAAGACCGTGTTGGCGGCAAACACCGGCCCGTCCACGCAGACACGCTTCATGGCCACGCCTGCAGGCGTGCGCACCGCGACCGTGCAGCCGGCGCAGCCACCGACCGCGCAGGCCATGTACTCCTCCAGCGAGACCTGACAGGGGATTTCGAATTCGGCGGCAAGCGCGGCACAGGCCTCCAGCATCGCGTGCGGCCCGCAGGCGTAAAGCTCCACCTGTGCCAGCAGGGCAGGTTCCAGTCCTGCCAGCCAGGGCCGCGCCAGATCGGTCACGAAACCCGCATGGGCGCCCGGGATTCCGGCGCGCGAGGTCAGCCGGCAGGCGATTCCCCAGTCCTCCAGCAGCGGCATGGTCGCAATCGCGCCGTCGGGCAGCCCCGGCCAGAGGATCTCGGACGGTCGCGGCCGGAATGGAAACGGCACCTCGGATCCCAGGATCGCGCGGGTCTGGGCGGCCAGACCCCGTTGCCGCAGGTGATCCGCGAGAAAGATCATCGGCGGGATCCCCACGCCGCCGCCCAGCAGCAGACGCAGCGGCCGCTCCGGGTTGAGCACGAACGCCTGGCCGATCGGGCCGAGGACGCTGAGCCGGGCGCCAACGGGCTGCCGGCTCAGGGCCGAGGTCCCCTCGCCCACTGCCTTGTAGAGGAATTCGACCCAGCCCTGTTCCGGATGCACGCGCTGGATGGACAGGGGCCTGCGCATGGGCAGCCGCGGGTCGCACTGCAGGTGCACGAACTGCCCTGGCCGGGCGCGCGCGGCGCACTGGGGCGCCTGCAGTTTCAGGACCCACTGGTCGCCCGGGTGCGCCACGTGTTCCAGGATTTCGGCGTCGTCCTCCAGGAAGATGCTGCCGCGATGACTGCGGTCGGGTTCGGTACTCATGTTGCAACCTCGATCGGCATGGTCCAGGCAGGACGCCCGGCCACCCAGGTTTCGGTGACGTGGCCGGAAAAGCTCCAGCCCATGAAAGGCGTGTTGGTCCCGGCACTCAGCCAGGTCTCCCGGCTGATTTCGGTTCGGCCGTCGGGATCGAACAGCACGAAGTCTGCCGCGCCGCCGGGGGCGAGGCATCCGCCTGCCAGTCGCAGGATCGCCGCGGGCCCCGAGGTGACGCGTGCCAGGGCATTGGGCAACGTCAGCAGGCCGTCCTCGACCAGGCGCAGGGTCAGCGGCAGCAGCGTTTCCAGGGCACTGATCCCGGGACGGGTCTCGGCGAAGGGTCCCAGCTTGCTGTCGCTCTCGTGGGGCTGGTGATCCGAGCAGATCGCGGAGATCTCTCCCCGGGCGACCGCTTCCCGCAGGCCCTCGCGATCGCGCTGCGTACGCAGGGGCGGGATCACGTGGCAGAAGGGATTGAAGTCGGCGGCGTCCACCTCGGTCAGGAACAGCTGGTGCGCGGCCACGTCCGCCGACACCGGCAAGCCGTCCGCCCGGGCCTTGGCCACCATCTCCGCACCACGCCGGGTCGACAGGCGGTTCACGTGCACCCTGGCCCCGGTCTGCTCGACCAGCGCCAGGATCATGCCCAGCGCAGCCGTCTCCGCAGCCTCGGGAATGCCGGGAAGGCCGAGCCGGGTGGACACCGCGCCCTCGTGGACGCAGCCGGAGCCGGCGAGGGCGGCATCCTGCGCCGACAGCGCAACCATCAGATCGAAGGTTGCGGCGTATTCCATGGCCCTGCGCAGCACCAGGGGGCTGTCCAGGGGGCGTTGGGCATTGCTGACCGCGACGACCCCGGCGCGCTTCAAAGCAGCAAGCTCGGCCAGCTGTTCACCGTTCAGGCCGCGGGTCAGCGCCCCCATGACGAGGACACGCACGCCGCAGGCCTGCTCGGCGCGGCGGGAGATCAGTTCCACCTCGGCCGGCGAATCCACCGGGGGATCCGTGTCGGGCGGCATCACCAGAGTGGTCACACCGCCGCGCGCGGCGGCGAGGGTCTCGCTGGCGATGGTAGCCTTGTGCTCTTCGCCGGGCTCGCGCAGGTGGGCGGACAGGTCGATCAGGCCCGGGAACAGCCAGCGGCCATGGGCATCGATGCGCCGGCGCGGCTCGAAGCCCTCCGGGATCTCGCCCAGCGCAAGGATCTCGCTGCCCTGGATACAGACCGGCGTCACCCCATCGAAGCCGCTCGCCGGGTCGATCACCCGCGCGTTCTCGATCAGGACACTCATGCGCTGCGTACCCCCATCACCATCGACATGACCGCCATGCGCACCGCGATCCCGAAGGTGACCTGCTGCAGGATCACAGACTGCGCGCCATCGGCCACCGCCGAGTCGATCTCCACGCCCCGGTTTGCCGGGCCGGGATGCATGACCAGGCAGTCGGGCCTGGCCACCAGCAGGCGCCGCTCGGTGAGGCCGAAGAGCTGGAAGTACTCGTGTTCGGAGGGCAGGTGCGCATGCTCCATGCGTTCCCGCTGGAGGCGCAGCATGATCACCACGTCGACGTCGCGCAGGCCCTGCTCGAGGCTGTGGAACACGTGCACGCCGAGATCCTCGACATGGGCCGGCAGCAGTGAGTGCGGCGCGACCACGCGCACCTCTCCGGCCTGCAGGATGTTCAGCGCATGAATCTGCGAGCGCGCGACCCGCGAATGCAGGATGTCTCCGACGATCGCGATCTTGAGCCGGGTGAAGTCGCCCTTGAATCTGCGGATGGTGAACATGTCCAGCAGGGCCTGCGTGGGATGGGCATGACGACCGTCCCCGGCATTCAGCACACTGATCCCGGGCTCGACGTGCCGCGCCATGAAATGGGCGGCGCCGCTCTGCTGGTGCCGCACCACGAACATGTCCACGTTCATGGCCTCGAGGTTGCGCAGGGTGTCCAGCAGGCTCTCGCCCTTGGTGGCCGATGAGGTGCTGACATTGATGTTGAGTACGTCCGCCGAGAGCCGCTTGGCCGCGAGCTCGAAGGTGGTTCGGGTGCGGGTGCTGGCCTCGAAGAAGAGGTTCACGATCGTCTTGCCGCGGAGCAGCGGCACCTTCTTGACCGCCTTCTCGTTCATGTTCGCAAACGATTCGGCGTTGTCCAGGATCTCGGTCACCAGTTCCCGGCTGAGGCCCTCGACCGTCAGCAGGTGGCGTAACTGGCCCGAGGAGGTCAGCTGCAGGTCGTTTGGCAGTGGACCGGGTTGCGGCAGCGGACGGGCCGGGAAGGCCGCTGTGATCAACGCCCATCCTCCAGCTTTACGCGCTCCAGGCGCAGCGGTTCGGGGCCGCGCAGCTTGATCTGCTCGCCGGTTCCGAGTTCCATGTGGGCGCCGACGATCGCCGCCTCGACCGGCAGTTCGCGCCCGTCGCGCTCTACCAGCACGGCAAGGGTCACCGAGGCCGGCCGGCCGTAATCGAACAACTCGTTCAGTGCCGCGCGGATGGTGCGCCCGGTGAAGAGCACGTCATCGACCAGCAGGATGTGTTCGTTGTCCAGTTCCTCGGGCAGTTCCGAGGGGCGCACCTGCGGGTGCATGCCGATGCGCGAGAAGTCGTCGCGATAGAAGCTGATGTCCAGCTTGCCCATCGGCCGTGTATAGCCCATGCGTTGACGCAGGACCTCGGCGATCCAGACGCCTCCGGAGTGGATGCCGACCACGATCGGCTGTTCGATCCCGCGCTGCTCGAAGTGACGCCGGGTCTGTTCTGCCATGCTGTCCAACAGGGATGCGATCTCAGGCATTGCGAGTGTTCTCCATAAGCCAGCCTTCCAGGATGACCGCGGCGGCATGGGCGTCCAGGCCCGGGTCGCTTCCGCGGTGCCGGACGCGCTCGCGCCCCAGGTGGGAGCTCAGGCGTTCGTCGGCCCAGTATACCGGCAGGCCGTGACCCCGGCCGAGTTCTTCGGCAAATCGACGGATCGCAGGTCCCAGCACCGTCGGCGCCCCGTCGGCACGGGTCGGCCAGCCGACGACGAAGGCATCGGGCCGCCATTCCGCCACCAGCGCGGCGATGGTCTTCATGCCGTCCGGAGAGTCGGAGCGCACCGTGACCAGCCCCCGGGCACTGCCGGTGATTTCGTCACCGACGGCGATGCCGAGGCGGCGCTGGCCGTAGTCGAAGGCCATCAGTCGCACGATCAGGCGTGTCCGGCAACCTGGCTGATCAGGTTCATGTCGATACCGATGAGCCGGGCCGCGGCATTCCAGCGCTCGTAGGGGGGGAGCCCGAACAGGATGGACCGGCTGGCGGGAGCCACGAGCCACGCATTCTCGGCGATTTCGCTCTCCAGCTGACCGGGCCCCCAGCCTGCGTAACCCAGCGCGATCAGGGTCTGCGCGGGACCCTTCCCCATCGCCATGGCCTCGAGGATGTCGCGCGAGGTCGTCAGCGACAGCCCGCTGGACAGCTTCCGGGTGCCGTTCCATTCCTTTTCCGGCGAATGCAGCACGAAGCCGTGCTCGGGCTGGACCGGTCCGCCGCGGAACACCGTCTGCTCCGTCATTGCCGGCGCCGGGTCCAGATCCAGTTGCCGCAGTATCTGTTCCAGCGTGAGGTCGATCGGATGGTTGATCACCAGGCCCATCGCCCCGTCGTCACCGTGCTCGCAGATGTAGGTGACCGTGTGGCCGAAATAGCCGTCCTGCAGGCTGGGCATCGCGATCAGGAAGTGATCGCGCAGTCCATCGGTGGTCGAACTGGGTATGGAATGGGCCATGGCTAGAGTATCAGCCGGTCGGCTCCCGCCCGCAAGGGAGGCGGCGACGGATTTGCCTGCCGGCCAGTGAGCCGGTTCACCGCGCGCGCTCGACCCGGTCACGCCGGAAGGCCCAGGTCCGGGTGATCACGATGTGGTCGTACTGCTCGCGCATGCTCTCCGTGAACGGCGCGAAGGGCTGCGCGAGTTCGACGATGCGCATCGCGGCCTGGTCGAGGATGGGTTCCCCCGAACTCTGCGCGACCCCGATGTTCAGGACCCGGCCCTCGGCATCCAGCCGCACCGAGAGCACCAGCGATCCCGACAGGCCTCGGCGCCGCGCCTCGTCCGGGTAGTTCAGATTGCCGATCCGCTCAACCTTGCGTATCCAAGCCTCCAGGTAGGCGGCTTCAGGGGCGGCGCGCGCGGCGAGGGTGTCGAGATAGAGGGTGCGGGTCGCACGGGACAGCAGCGGTTGCGCCGTCTCCCCGGGAGTGGCACGGGCTGCCTCCAGACCCCGGGCCATCAGCATCGCCGCGGAGGGCGTCTCGGTCGCCTCGGCAGCGTCGAAAGGTTCCGGTTCGCGCGGGCGCGGCGCCGTCTCGGGTTCCGGAGCGACCGTGATCAGGGGATCGGGTTCCGGCTGCGCCAACGCCCCGGGCGGCTGTTGCAAGGCCTCCACCGGCTCCGGTTCGGCCACGCGTTCCCCGATGCTCTCCGGGCTGCGCGCCGCCTGGCTCTCCTCCGCGGTGCCGCTTGCGACCTGGGCCTCGGTGGCGGTGTGCTCCGCTTTCTCCGGTTCCTCCTCGGTAGTCGGAACCTCGACCCAGGTCACGTCCAGCGTTACCTGGTCGGGGCGTTCGCCCGACAGCATCTCGAAACCGACTCCGAGGATCACCAGCGCGTGCAGCACCAGCGCCAGGAACAGGGTCAGCCCGAGCTTGCTGCCGTCATCCGGATTGGTTTGTGGAAGGATCGCGGACATGTCTTTGGATGCGCGGGTCTGCAAGCACCGATGCGGTCAGTATACCCGTGACTACGCCGGTGATCAGTCCGGCGAGCAGCAGGGGCGGCAGCAGCAGCGGCAACTGGGGGTGGGGAATGATCACCGCCCAGGCGAGCAGAAACTGGCCGAGGGTATGCGCGATCGCCGCCGGCACCGCGAGCCCAAGGGCACTGAGATGGCGCGGATGGAGTGGCAGCAGGGGCGCCAGCACCGCGAGCGCAGCCAGCGCCCCGGTCAGGGACAGCCAGAAACCCGGGCTCAGAAGGGTGCCCAACAGCAGGCTGGCGCCGACGACGCGCAGCAGGGTTACGGCCAGCGCGGCCCGCCACCCCAGTGTGACCAGGGTCACCAGCGTGATCACATTGGCCAGCCCCGGCTTGATCCCCGGGACGGGGCTGGGGATCGCCGCCTCGATCACCTGCAGGCCAATGGCCAGGGCGGCGAGCGCGGCAATGCGGCGATCCGCAAGAACCGGGTCGGTGTTCACCGTCAGTAGTGCATGCTGTCGAAATCACTCCCAGCCCCGTGCACCTGCAGCATCAGGCGGTTGGGCAGGCTCACCGCCATGTCCCCGGGGCGCTCCAGCCAGCCTGCGGCCTCGCAGATGCCCTGATTGCCCGGCGAGCGCAGGCAGCGGGCACGCCCGGGCTGGATCTCGATCTCGGTGACGCCGGCGGGGCCCTCGACCCGGATGGCCCGGTTCTCGTTGAGCGGATAGTGGCGCGGCTCCATGCCGGCCTGCGTGACCACCAGGTGCGTCGAGTCCCCGCCGGGGGCATAGCCCAGCGCGAAGCTTGTCGTCACCAGTGCGGTGGCCAGGGCCACGACCACCGCGTCGCCCCAGCGCAGGCTGCGGATCATGGGGCGATAGCGCCGACGCCGGGCTCCGCCGCGCGGATCCGGCGGATGACCTCGCGGCGGAATTCGACCCGGGGCACCATCCCCGGGGTCAGTTCGACCGAGCCGTCCGGCAGCACCACCAGTGCCTTTTCCACGCCGAGACGCTGGGCATACAGCGGCCAGTCGTCGGGTCCCGCGATCATCAGGGTGGTGGCGGCGGCGTCGGCCAGTCTGGGATCGTCGTGCAGCACGGTGGCCGCAACGAGACCGCGGCTGGGCCGCCCGCTGCGCGGATCGATCACGTGGTGAATCCGCTCGCCCTCCCATTCATAGCCGCGTTCGTAGTCACCGGAGGTGAACAGGGCCTCGTCGGACCCCAGTTCGATGCTCGCGAGCACGCCCTGGCCGAGCGGGTCGCGCACACCGATGCGCCAGGCGCGGTCACCCGGCCGGCCGCGCGTCATCAGGTCGCCGCCGGCGTTGACGATCGCGTGCTCCACGCCCAGGTCGGCAAGCAGGTCCAGGCTGCGCGCCACGGCAAAACCCTTGCCCATGCCCCCGAAGTCCAGCTGCAGATCCGGATGACGCCCGCGCAGGCGCACGCCGCGGCGCTCGATATCGCTCATGCGGGGTGGATCGGCCAGCAGGGCCTCCAGTCGTTCCGCGTCGGGCGGGGGGCCGGTGGCCTCGTCCTGGTGGAAACCCCAGGCGGCGATCAGGCGTCCCAGTGCGGGATTGAACAGCCCGTCGGTCCGGCCTTCCAGTTCCTGCGCATACTCGATCAGCGGCAGCACCGAGGGCGGCGCACTGAACTCGCCGCCCAGGGCGAGCAGCTGGTTGGTTCGTCCCAGCGAGCCCTGTTCCCAGGCATGCCAGGAGGCATGCATGATCTCCAGGTCCTCGCTGAGCTCCGATTCGATCCGCGTCAGGTCGTGTACGCCGCCCGGGTACACCGTGATGTCGACCAGCGTGCCGAATGCCTGGAAGGTCAACCGGTCCGTCTCGGGCTTGCGGTCGCAGCTGGTGAGGGCGACCAGCAGCAGGAGCGCCGCCACGGCACGCAGCCAGATGTGCGGGTGGGAGCGGGTCATGCGGGGTGGCTCGCCTCCAGGTACTCGATGAACCGGCCGGCGATGTCGAGACCGCAGGCCTTGTCGAGTTCGCGAATCCCGGTGGGGCTGGTCACGTTGATCTCGGTCAGGTAATCGCCGATGACATCGAGGCCCACGAAATCGAGCCCGCGGGCGCGCATCTCCGGTGCCAGTTGCGCGCAGATCCAGCGGTCGCGCTCGGTGAGCGGAACCGCCTCGCCGCGGCCGCCCGCCGCCAGGTTGGCACGGGACTCGCCCGCCGCGGGAATGCGTGCCAGCGCGTAGTCGACCGGCTCGCCGTGGATCAGGATGATGCGCTTGTCGCCCTGCTGGTACTCGGGCAGGAAACGCTGCGCGATCACCGTGCGCCGGTCGAACTGCGTCATCAGTTCCAGGATCACGGACACGTTGGGGTCGCCCTGGTCCAGCCGGAACACCGAGGCCCCGCCCATTCCGTCCATCGGCTTGACCACGATCCGCTCCTGCTCGGCCAGGAAGGCCCGGATGCGCGCACGGTCGCGGGTGATCAGCGTCTGCGGGCAGCACTGTGGAAAGTGGGCGGTGAAGGCCTTCTCGTTCACGTCCCGCAGCGCACCGGGGCGGTTGACCACGCGCACCCCGGATCGCTCCGCGAGTTCCAGAGCGTAGGTCGCGTAGACGTACTCGAGATCGAAGGGCGGATCCTTGCGCATCAGCACGATGTCGAAGCGCGTCATCGCCCCCTCGACCGCGTCGTCGAGGGCAAAGAAATCCCTGGGCTGGTCGCTGACCGTCACCTCCTGGCTTCGGGCGTGCGCAACTCCGTCCCCGATCCAGAGGTCGGACAGCTGCATGTAATGCCCCCGATGGCCACGTCGGGCCATGGCCAGCAGCATCGCGAAGGTAGAGTCCTTGGCCGGCTTGATGGTTTCGATCGGGTCCATTACAACCCCGATGGCAAGCTGTCTGGGCATGTCGCGGTCGTCTCCTTGGTATGGCCCCAGTATGCCATGATGCGCCCATTGGTTCGGCAGGGCGCCGCTATGCCCGGGATCCGGTTTGTGGCACGTTCCCGACCCTTGCGTGCGGTGGGCCGCACCTCCGGCGGGATGGCTCCGCCCTCCGTGCTCTCCCGTATCCTCTCTTCCGCGCGACCCGAACATCGAAAGCATCCGCCTATGACGATCGACACCGGAAACTGGGATCAGGGGGAACTCGAGGACCTGTTCTTCTGGCTCCAGCGGGTGCTGCGGAAGTACGCCGAGAATCCCGGCTGCGACGAGTGTCTGCGCCTGGCCCGGGACGGGCTCATGCAGATCCGCGCCGGCCTGGATGCTGTCGGCCGTGACGACGTCGTACAACTCTGCGAGGAGATGCAGCGGACTGTGGCGGACCTCGAGGCGGAGCGGGTCGACTGGACGCCGGAGGGCGCCGAACTGCTGGTGCGGGCAGCCCTGCACATGTCCGGCCCGCTTGGCCTTGCCGCTGCTGAGCCCGGGCGCCTCGCCCGCGTGCTGCTCCCGTTGGTGAACGAATTGCGGGGGCTGCGCGGTGCTGGCCGGCTCATGACGCCGGCGATCGTGATGGCCGCCGAGTCGCCGGAGCCAGCCGGTGTGGTGCCAGCGGAGGATACCGGCGCGGCCGTTTGGATCCGGGCGCTGCACGATGCCCGGCGGCGCTTCCAGCATGGGTTGCTGGATCTCCTGCACGGACGGGACGTGCCTGCCGCTTCCGCCCAACTTGGGGATGCCGCGTCTCGGATTGCCGACGCCCTGCCGGAGGGGGATGGCAAGGGCCTGTTCCGGGCCGCGGCCCGACTGGCAAGGCGACTGGCCGGGGGAAGCCATGTTCCGTCACCGGCGGTCAAGCAGTTGCTGGGGCGTGTCGATCGGCAGATCGGTGACGGCCTGCAGGCTGCCGAGCGCGCTCTGTCCGCAGGTGGCGATCCGAGGCAGCGGGTCTTTCCCGTCGCTGCCGGCTTGCTGGATCAACTCGCCGAGGCGCTGGACGCGCTGGAGGTACAGGCCGCGGACGGCCTTGCCTACGACCGTGATCTGCTCGAATCCGCCGTGCTGGCTCCAGGCGTTACGGCGGCGCCGGGATCGCTGGTCGATGTGCTGGAGCTCCGGTCGCGGGAGCTGTCGCTGGCCCTCGAGGATTGGCGCGCGTCCATGGACGACCCTGCCCGAGTTGCCCGGATCGGTGCCTGCTTCGGCAACCTGCGCAAGGTGGCTCGCGCCGGCGGCGCCCTGCGCGTCGGGGAATTCGCCGGCATCCTCGCGTGCTTCATCGCCGCGCAGGGCACAGCCGGCACGGCCGATGCCGACGTGGCGCAGGTCATCGAGGATGCAGTGAACGTGTTTCCGGGGCTGCTGGAGGAGGTGCGGATCGCCGGGATGCCGGATACGCCGCTCGCCGATATCGTGCTCCGTGCCGAGGCCATCCTGGAGCAGGGAGCACCGGCCGAAGCGGCGGAGGAGGACGGCGGTGCGGAGCTGGTCACGGAAGACGAGGCCGGCCTGGCGCGCATGCGCAGGAAAGGCGGAGCCGACATGGCCCGCCTGGCCGCCGCCTTCGCGGCGCTGGACGATGGGACCAGGCCTTCGGCCGGGGGTGCGCCGGACGGAGGCGGCGCCTCCGCCCCCGGCGCCGTCCCCATGGATGCGCGTTCAGGGGTTGGGGAGATTGCGGCCTGGCACCAGCGTATCGTGGCGGCCCTGACCCAGGCGGCTGGTGAGGCGCAGACGCTCGAGCGTCTGGTCTCCCGTCTCCGAGCAGCGCTGGGCCCGGATGCCGGCGGCGGCCCGCAGGAGAGGGAAACGGATGGTTCTACGGGTGCCCGGAGCGAGGACATTCAGCAGGCCCTGGACGAGCTGGAGCAACTGAGATTCACCCTCGGCACGATGATCGGCAACGCCTCGGCCGCGCTGTTGCAGCAGCACCGCGCGACCCAGGCGCTGGAGGATCGCCTGGCGATCGACCCGGAGGCGGGCGAATCCGGGGATGCCTGAGCTGCTCGGCGGGCAGCGGTTCAGGCCAGGTCGCCGTAAAGCATCTGTAGTGCCGCCAGGCCGACGGTGCTTGCGGTTTCGGTACGCAGCACACGGGGACCCAGACGCAGCCCGAGGAAGCCTGCGCCCCGCGCCTGTGCGATCTCGGCTGCTTCCAGGCCCCCTTCGGGTCCCACGAGCAGGCTCAGTGTGCCGGGTCCGGGTTGCGGCCGGGCCGTTTGCCAAACGCCCGGGGGGTCTCCCTCCGGATCGGCGACGAAGCGCAGGCCGGCCTGCGGCAGTTCGGCCAGGGCACCGGCAAGGTCACGCGGCGGGTCGAGTCGCGGCAACTCGTTCCGGCCGCATTGCTCGGCCGCTGCCCGCAGGACGCCCTGCCAGTGCTGCAGCCTGCTTTCCAGGCGGCGGTGAGCGGCCCCGGAAAGGCTGCGCTGGCAGAGTATCGGCCAGATCTCGGAGACGCCGAGTTCGACCGCCTTCTGGATGGCCAGGTCCATGTGGTCGCCGCGAGCGATGCCCTGGAGCAGGCGCAGCGGCAGCGCCGGCGTGGTCGGCGCTGCCGCGACCCGGGTCAACAGGGCCGCGCCGGAGCGCCTCCCTGAGAGCTCCAGCGTTGCGTGGTATTCCCCGCCTCTGCCGTCGAAGACATGGCAGGCGGCGCCGTCGCGCAGGCGCAGCACCGACACCGCATGACGCAGGGTCTCGGGAGGCAGTTCCAGCCTGTGACCGGCCGCGAGTTGCGCTTCGATCAGCAGCCGCGGGCGACGCATGGGTCAGCGCCCGGAAGCCAGGTTCAGGTTCTTCCAGACGGCTTCGGACGGCACCGCCTGGTTCATCGAGTAGAAATGCAGGCCGGGCGCACCGTCGTCCAGCAGTTGCTGGCAGAGCCGGGTGACCACTTCCGTGCCGAAGGCCCGGATCGACGCCGTGTCGTCGCCATAGGCCTCGAGGCGCTTGCGGATGAACCGCGGGATCTCCGCGCCGCAGGCGTCCGAAAAGCGCGCGAGCTGCGTGTAGTTGGTGATGGGCATGATCCCCGGAATGATCGGGATATCCACGCCCATCGCGCTTACGCGATCGAGGAAGAAGGCATAGGCGTCGGGGTTGTAGAAGTACTGTGTGATGGCGGAGTCGGCCCCGGCGGCCACCTTCTGGCAGAAGTGCTCCAGGTCCTTCTCGGCATTCGCGGCCTGTGGGTGGAACTCGGGGTAGGCCGCGACCTCGATCCGGAAATGATCGCCGAACTCTTCCCGGATCAATCGCACCAGCTCCACCGCGTAGCGGAACTCACCGAGCCCGCCGCCCGCGCCCGAGGGCAGGTCTCCGCGCAACGCGACCAGTCGGCGTACCCCGTGATCGCGGTAGGCCTGCAACAGGTCCAGGAGCTCGGAGCGCGAGGATGAGATGCATGAGATATGCGGAGCGGCATCGACGCTGCCCTCGCGCTGGATCTCCAGCACCGTTTCCAGCGTGCGGTCGCGGGTGGAACCGCCGGCTCCGAAGGTCACGGAGAAATACTCCGGCCCCAGGGCTGAGAGGCGAGCGCGGGCCTTGCGCAGGCGCTCGGCGCCCTCCTCGTTCTTGGGTGGGAAAAATTCGAAACTGAACACCGGACCGGTATTCGTGGGTTGGTTCATGCTGTGTCCTCAAAGGCTTCAAAAGGTAGCCAGGTGCCGTCCGACGCCATCATCGAGGGTGCTGGCGGCACGCGGCGGTCCATCCCGGCGCGCGCGGGGGCCCTCCCGCCGGTCTGCGCCCAGCCTCCGATCAGAGGCGGCCGATAGCGCGTGTCCGTGGCGGATCTCGGGTGACGGATGCGGGCAGGGATACGGTTTGCGGCCAAAACAGGCCGCTCCGGCGAGGCAGCGGCACGTGGTGCAGCGGAGGCCACCACGCGCCAATGCCATTTCCCGCTGCCCCGACGGAGACGTCGGGCGCCCACTCAGTAGCGGTAGTGCTCCGGCTTGAACGGACCCTCGACCGGCAGGCCGAGATACGCTGCCTGCTCCGGTGTCATCCGGGTCAGGTTGGCGCCGAGTTTCTGCAGGTGCAGGGAGGCGACCTTTTCGTCCAGGTGCTTCGGCAGCACGTAGACCTTGTTCTCGTAGCGGTCGCCGTGGGCGAACAGCTCGATCTGGGCCATCGTCTGGTTGGTGAACGAATTGGACATCACGAAGCTCGGGTGCCCGGTGCCGCAGCCCAGGTTCACCAGCCGGCCCTCGGCGAGCATGATGATGCGCTTGCCATCGGGGAAGATCACGTGATCCACCTGCGGCTTGATGTTTTCCCACTGGTACTGGCGCAGGCTCGCGACGTCGATTTCCGAGTCGAAATGGCCGATGTTGCAGACGATGGCCTGGTTCTTCATGGCCGCCATGTGATCGTGGTTGATCACGTTCATGTTGCCGGTGGCGGTGACGAAGATGTCGGCCTTGTCCGCGACGTCTTCCATGGTGACCACGCGGTAGCCTTCCATCGCCGCCTGCAAAGCGCAGATCGGGTCGATTTCGGTGATCCACACGATGGCGCCGAGGCCACGCAGCGACTGGGCGCTACCCTTGCCGACATCGCCATAACCACAGACCACGGCGATCTTGCCGGCGATCATCACGTCGGTCGCACGCTTGATCGCGTCGACCAGCGACTCGCGGCAGCCGTAGAGGTTGTCGAACTTGGACTTGGTGACCGAGTCGTTCACATTGATCGCGGGGAAGGGCAGGGTGCCTTCCTTCTGCATCTGGTACAGACGATGCACGCCGGTGGTGGTCTCCTCGGTCACGCCCTGGATATTCTTCTTGATCTTCGAGTACCAGTTCGGGGATTCCTGCAGGCGCTTCCTGATGGACGCGAACAGCGCGCGCTCCTCGTCATTGCCGGGGTTGTCCAGCACCGACGGGTCCTGCTCCGCCTTTGCGCCCAGGATCACCAGCAGCGTGGCGTCGCCGCCGTCATCGAGGATCATGTTCGGCGTGCCGCCGTCGTGCCACTCGAAGATCCGGTGGGCGTAATCCCAGTACTCGTCGAGGGTCTCGCCCTTCACGGCGAACACCGGCGTGCCATTGGCGGCAATCGCGGCAGCCGCGTGATCCTGGGTCGAGTAGATGTTGCAGGAGGCCCAGCGGACCTCGGCGCCCAGCGCCTCCAGGGTCTCGATCAGGACCGCGGTCTGGATGGTCATGTGCAGGGATCCGGCGATCCGCGCGCCCTTCAGCGGCTGATCCTTGGCGAATTCCGCGCGGGTCTGCATCAGTCCGGGCATCTCCGTCTCGGCGATCGCGATCTCCTTGCGGCCGAAGCCGGCGAGATCGATGTCCTTGACGAGGTAGTCCTGGTTCTTGTTTGGGTTCATCACAGCATTCATGGTGTAAGGCTCCGTGAGTCTGGATGAGCGCCGTTGCATGAATGAAAGGGACCCGGCTGAGCCTGACGGGAATGCCGCTGCAGCGCTCCTCAGCCCGGG
>Ga0209498_1000718_pt1 | contig 20513 bp, 18 predicted proteins | sample WalLakDeSediment_FD_184131 | JGI IMG/M metagenome (GOLD analysis project Ga0209498, IMG submission 184131) | Lake sediment microbial communities from Walker lake, Nevada to study Microbial Dark Matter (Phase II) - Walker Lake 11/02/13 Deep... | ecosystem: Environmental > Aquatic > Freshwater >... | reverse complement strand
GCCGCGCTGACGCCGGCGCGGGCGAGCGAGTCTGAGCAGCAACTGGCCCAGCAGCTCGCGAATCCGGTCGCAGCCCTGATCAGCGTGCCCTTCCAGCTGAACTACAACAGCGACATCGGGCCCGTGGACGACGGGGAGCAGTGGGTGCTCAACATCCAGCCGGTGATCCCGTTCTCGCTAAATGACGACTGGAACCTGATCTCGCGCACTATCCTCCCGGTCGCCTACCAGAACGACATCTTCCCGGGCGCGGGGAGCCAGACGGGTCTCGGCGACACGGTGCAGAGCGTGTTCTTCTCGCCCAAGGCGCCCACCGCCGGTGGCTGGATCTGGGGCGCCGGCCCCGTGTTTCTGCTGCCGACCGGGAGCGACGACCTGCTGACCACCGACAAGTGGGGCGTCGGCCCGACCGGCGTTGCGCTGCGCCAGCAGGGACAGTGGACGGTCGGCGTGCTGGCCAACCACATCTGGTCCTTCGCGGGCGAAAGCCGGCGCGATGACGTCAACGCCACGTTCCTGCAGCCCTTCATGTCGTTCACCACGCCGACCGCCTGGACCTACACCCTGCAGTCCGAGAGCACCTACGACTGGGAAAACAGCAATTGGCAGATTCCCATCCGGGGCGTGGTCTCGAAGGTCACGCGCGTAGGTAGCCAGCTGTTGAGCGTTGGGGCCGGCGTGAACTATTGGGTGGAGAGCCCTGATCGCGGGCCGGAGGGGTGGGGCTTCCGGTTCACCGTCACCCTGCTGTTCCCGCGCTAGCGCGTCCCGCGCAGCATCGACATGGGCCAGTCGAACTGCTGGCCGATCAGGTCGAATACCTGCACCACCATCCACGCGAACGCCAGGCAGGCCAGCCCCCACTGGACCACCTTGCGCTGGCGCACGCGCGTGAAAAATGTTGTATCCACAGGCTGATCCCGCTCCTGCTGGCAGCGAGTGTCTCCCTGCTTGCGCGCCGCGCCGCAAGCGTCGGGCGCCGGGGGAGCGTCACCGGCGCCGGGAGCCGAAGAACACGCAGGACTGAACCTCGGCCAACCTGCCGCGGCCGGTCCGCGTAAGATAGCGCGGCCACGCCGAGGAGAGGGACACAGGATGCAGCAGCCAGAGCCGACCCAGGGCGTCGCGGAAGTCCTGGAGGAAATCACGCCCGAGCAGTGGCAGGTGATCCGCGCGGCTCTCGAGGCGGAGGACGCCGGGGCGCTGAAGACGGCGCTCGAGCCTGTCCACCCCGCGGATATCGCCGACCTGCTGGAACAGCTCGATTCTGAGCAGCGCGCGGTCTTCCTCAAGCTTTACGCCTCCGAGTTTGAGGGCGACATCCTGTCGGAGATCGACGAGTCGATCCGGGAGGAGGTCATCGAGGTGCTGCCGCCGGAGGTGCTGGCCGAGGCGGTACGCGAGCTGGAATCCGACGACCTCGTCGACATCCTCGAGGACCTCGAGCAGCCCGAGCGGGACTTCATCCTGCACTCGCTGGAGAGCGAGGACCGCGAGGCCGTGCAGAGCGCCATGTCCTGGCCCGAGGGCGCCGCCGGGCGCCTCATGCAGGCCGAGACCGTCACCGCGCCGGAGGGCTTCAGCGTGGGCGACATGATCGACTACCTGCGCTCCGCCGAGTGGCTGCCGGACCAGTTCTACCACGTCATCCTGGTGGACCCGGAGGGCCGGCCGACGGGCTATACGACGCTCGGCCGGGTGCTGGCTGCGCGGCGCGAAGTGTTGTTGAAGGACATCACGGAAGAGAGCTTCCGCACTGTCAGCGCGACCGAGGACGAGGCCGAGGTCGCGCACCTGTTCAACAAGTACCACCTCATCTCGATGCCGGTCGTCGGCGACGCGGGCCGGCTCGTCGGCGTGATCACCATCGACGACGCGATGAACGTGCTCGACGAGGAACTCGAGGAGGACATCCTGCGCCTGGCCGGCGTCAGCGAGGGCAGCTCGCTCAGCGACCGGATCTGGGACACCACGCGAGGGCGTTTCATCTGGCTGTTCATCAACCTCCTGACCGCGATCTTCGCCTCCTTCGTGATCTCGCTGTTCCAGGAAGAGATCGAGGCGATGGTGGCGCTGGCCGTGCTGATGCCCATCGTGGCCTCGATGGGCGGCAATGCCGGCACGCAGTCCATGACCGTCGCGGTGCGGGCGCTCGCGACGCGCGAGCTGACCGGGAAGAACGCCCGGCGCGTCCTGTGGCGCGAGGTCGTGGTGGGGGTGCTCAACGGCGGCGCCTTCGGGATCATCATGTCCCTGGTCGTCGCGTTCTGGTTCGGCGTGCCGATGCTCGCGGCGGTCATCGCGATGGCCATGATGCTGACGCTGGCCGCCGCCGCCTTCGCCGGGATCGTGCTGCCCCTGGCGCTCGACAGGATGGGCGTCGATCCCGCGCTGGCGTCGGGCCCCTTCGTCACGACGGTCACCGACGTGGTGGGCTTCTTCGCCTTCCTGGGCCTGGCGGCGCTGGTGTTGTTGTAGGGCGAAACCGGATAATTCAGACAGCCGCGTGCGCTGATGACCAAGACAACCTTCCCTGCCTCGCGCGGCGTAGCGCTCAGCCGACTCGCTCAGTTTGTGCCGCGGGCGGGCCGGCAGTACACCTCCGGCCGCAGCACGGATTCCGGCCCCGATCATCCAGGCGCCGTTTCCAGGCTTTCTCCCTATGTGCGGCACCGCCTGATCACGGAACGGGAAATCGTGGCCGGCGTCCTCGCACAACACAGCCTGGCGTCAGCCGAAAAATTTGTGCAAGAGGTGCTTTGGCGGACGTACTGGAAAGGCTGGCTGGAAATGCGCCCGGCGCTCTGGTCGCGATTTGTGCAAGAGCGCGACCGGCAGCGTGACGTCTGCCGCGAGACCAGCGCGATCGCCGCTGCCGAACACGGCCTGACCGGAATAGAGGGTTTTGACGATTGGGCGCGGGAGCTGGTCGAGACCGGTTATCTGCACAATCATGCGCGGATGTGGTTCGCTTCGATCTGGATCTTCACGCTGCACTTGCCGTGGGCGCTGGGCGCCGACTTCTTCCTGCGCCACTTGATCGATGCCGATGTCGCGAGCAACACACTGTCGTGGCGGTGGGTGGCAGGATTGCAGACGGTGGGCAAAACCTACCTTGCCACCGCAGACAATATCGCGCGCTGTACCAATGGCCGCTTCGCCCCGACCGGCTTGGCCCGGGAGGCGATTGCGCTCACCGAAGCGCCGCTCGAAGCCGCGGGTGCGTTGCCTGAAACGACGCCGCATGATGCCCGCCAGCCTGCGATGTTGCTGGTTACGCATGAGGACATGCACCCGGAATCGGTATTCCCCGGTGAAGCGCTGATCGACACGGCGATCATCGCCGCCGATGCGGGCCTGCTGTGGGGCGACGCTTCACGTCGGTTCGCGCAGGCGGCCGCAGGGGACACGGCATCGAGGGCAGGTGCGCATTTCGGCTGCACCGCCGAGGTGTCGGAACGGCTCGATGCCGGGGCGCTCATCGCCGCGGCGCAGGGCACAGGGCTGCTGCAGATCGTCACTCCCTACGCGCCTGTGGGCCCGGTGGCGGATGCCCTGGCGCGGCTCGCCCCTTTGCTGGCCGGCGAGGGTATTGCCTTGGCCCAGGTCCGCCGCCCATGGGATGGTCGATTCTGGCCACATGCAAAAAAAGGCTTCTTTGTGTTCAGGGAACGGATTCCCGCGCTGCTGAGGGAGGAAGGCCTGCAATGACCGATCGGATGCGGCGAGGGAAGCCCAGGCCGGCACGCGACACGCAACGGACATTGGACGTCTGATGGCCGGCGTTCGCAACCTGATACTTGTCCTCGGCGATCAGCTGACGCCGACCCTCTCCAGCCTGGTCGCGGGCGATCCGGCGCGGGACCGCGTGCTGATGGCGGAGCTTCACGATGAAGCCACCTATGTCCGCCATCACAAGAAGAAGATCGCCTTCGTCTTTTCTGCCATGCGTCATTTCGCCGCGGAGTTGCGTGCATCGGGCTGGGCTGTCGACTATGTGACGCTGGATGCGCCCGAGAACAAGGGCGGTTTTTCCAGGCAGGTGGCGCACTCGGTTGCCGCACACCGCCCGGAGCGCATCGTCGTCACGGCAGCCGGCGAATGGCGCGTGCGGCAGATGCTGCAAGACTGGCAGGGGCAGTTCTCGATCCCGGTCGACACCCTCCCCGACGATCGCTTCTTGTGCTCGTCCGCGGCGTTCAAGGATTGGGCCGCGGGCCGCAAGCAGTTGCGCATGGAATATTTCTACCGCGACATGCGCCGCCAGACCGGCCTCTTGATGGACGGCGATAAGCCGGCCGGCGGCAAGTGGAATTTCGATGCGGAGAACCGGAAGGCAGCGGGCGCCGATCTCTTCATGCCCAGGCCCAGGGCGACCCCGCCAGATGCAATCACGCAGGAGGTGCTGGCGCTGGTCGAGGCCCGGTTCGGCGATCATTTCGGCGACCTTGCGCCCTTCTGGTTCGCGGTCACGCGCGCCGATGCCGAGGCGGCCTTTGCGGCGTTCGTCGACCAGGCCCTGCCGCATTTCGGTGACTTCCAGGACGCGATGCTGGCGGGCGTTCCAGGATGCGATGCTGGCAGGCGAGCCGTTCCTTTATCACGCCGTCATCGCGCAATACCTGAACTGCGGGCTGCTCGATCCCTTGCGCATCTGCAGGCAGGTCGAGGCGGCCTATCGCGCTGGCAAGGCGCCGTTGAACGCTGCCGAAGGATTCATCCGCCAGGTCATCGGCTGGCGCGAATATGTGCGCGGTATCTACTGGCTCAAGATGCCCGGTTACGAGCGCAGCAATTTCTTCGGCCACAGCCGTGCGTTGCCGGAGTTCTACTGGACGGCGCAGACCGGCATGGCCTGTGTGAAGGCCGCGGTGACCCAAACCAGGGAACACGCCTATGCCCATCACATCCAGCGGCTGATGGTCACCGGCAATTTCGCGCTGCTGGCCGGCATCGATCCACACGCCCTGCACGAATGGTATTTGAGCGTGTATGCCGACGCGTATGAATGGGTGGAGCTGCCCAACACCGTCGGCATGAGCCAGTTCGCCGATGGCGGCGTGCTCGCCTCGAAACCCTATGCGGCCAGCGGCGCCTACATCAACCGCATGTCCAACTACTGCGGCGGCTGCCGTTACGACGTGAAGCAGCGCACGGGTTCAGAAGCCTGCCCCTTCAATGCGCTCTACTGGGATTTCATTGCCCGGCACCGCGACAGGATCGGCAGCAACCCGCGCATGGCGCAGATGGTCCGCACCTATGACAAGTTCAGCGCGGAGGAGCGGCAGCGTATTGCCGCCAGCGCCGCGACGTTCCTGGCGAGCCTGTCATGACCCGGATGCGAAGCTGACAGACGCGCCGGGCAGCATCTCAGTGGACGGGCGACAACGCATCCTCGCGCGACCAGCGGCGGTGCAGCGCCATCCCGGCGAGCATCGCGGCGACGAACACGAGAGGCTTCGCGCTGAACAATGCGAGCGAAGCGATTGCCGGGCCCGGGCAGTAACCCACCAGCCCCCAGCCGACCCCGAATATCGTTGCGCCGCCGATCAGTTTCGCATCGATGTCGTTGAACGCCGGGGGCGTGGCCGGCAGCGCCGCCGGGCAGGGTACGATCAGAACGTTCGCAAAAAGCCGAGCGTGACCTGCGTGCGGTCGTACGAGTAGGTCGGATCGGTCGAGTCATTGTCCGCCACGCGGTAGTCGAGCACGGCGGTCCACTGCTCCGCGAAACCGTAAGTCAGCGCGCCCCAGATCGTCAGCAGGTCCTCCTCGCGTGGGGTCGCCAGCTGGTCAAATTCGCTGTTACGGACATCGATCCCACCCTCGTAGCCGAATCCACGGGCCGGCCGGAAGGCGTAATCAACACTGAGGCGATTGCGCTCGGGTGAAACGGCGGGGTCCAGACGATCGTTGGTCTCCCGAGCGTAGCGCAGTTGCACCCGATGCCCCCCGTAGAACCAGCGATATCGCAATTCCACCAGCTGGCGGCCGCGCAAGCCTCTTCAACCCCGGTGTGCGTGTGGCCAACGTCCCTCGAGAAAGGCCAGCCTCCCGTTCAGGGTACGAGCTTTGTCCTCGACGTGCAGGAAGTGGAAAAACCCGATCAGCATCGGCAAGGCGAAGATCAGGCCGGCCAGAGTAACTAACATCATGATGGTCATCGGAAACTCCTCCGTGTTATGTCCTTTTGTTCTGCAGCTTGAGTCTGGCCGAAGGGCACGCTGCAAACATCGGCCGGATGGACTATTTTCACTAGTACAGATGCGGGATCCTGGCTTGCGGTTGCTGCGACAGGCATTGGTTTAAGCTGCCCGAGGGCGTGGTGCGCCGTGGCGAGTCTTGGCAAACTGAGTTGCAGGGAGCTCCAGATCGCGGAGGCCTATGCCCTGGGCGCGGGTTACCGGCAGATCGCGAGCCGCCTATTCATCGCACCGAGCACGGTGCGCGCCCATCTCAGGACCATTTATCGAAAACTCGAGGTGTCCTCGAAGGTCGGCCTGCTGCAGGAACTCCAGAGCGCCGGGTTCGGGTCGGTCGGTTTGCCGGCCGTCCCCGGGGCTGCAGTGGCGGCATCCCCCGCACCCGAGCGCTCCATCGCGGTGCTGCCTTTCGTCAACATGAGTTCCGATGCCGAGCAGGAATACTTCTCGGACGGTATTTCGGAGGAGTTGCTGAACCTGCTGGCGAAGATCCCCAAGCTCAGGGTGATCTCGCGCTCCTCTGCGTTCTCGTTCAAGGGCAGGGACATCGCGATTCCCGAGATCGCCCGGCAACTGAACGTGGCGCATATCCTCGAAGGCTCGGTGCGCAAGGCCGGCAACAAGGTGCGAATCGGGGCGCAGTTGATCGAGGCGCGCTCCGACACCCCCCTGTGGTCGGAGACCTGGGACCGGCCGTTCGACGATATCTTCGCCATCCAGGACGAGATCGCGGCCACGGTGGTGGAGCAACTCAAGGTCACGCTGCTGGGCGAGGTTCCGCAGGCCCAGGAGACCGACCCCGCAGCCTATGCCCTGGTCCTGCAGGCGCGCTACCTGGGTCACCGGCTCACCGCCGAGGCCTTCGAGCAAGCCATCGCCCTGCACCAGCAGGCGCTGGCTATCGATCCCAACTACGCCGCCGCCTGGGGTGGCCTGGCCCACATCTACATCAACCAGGCGGGCCATGGCCTGCGGCTTTTTGAGGAAGGCGCTGCCCTGTCCCGCGAGGCGGCAGAGAAGGCTCTGGCCATCGACCCAGACTATGCCCCGGCCCACGCCCAGCTCAGCTGGATCGCGATGGCTGTTGACAACGACCTGGCGCAGGCCGCCCGGCATTTCGATCAGGCCCTGCGACTGGACCCGGACAGCACCAGCATCATCGGCGACGCCGCCGTGCTGCTGCAGTCCCTCGGCCGCCTGGACGAGGCCATCGCGCTGCAGGAGTACGACAGGGCTCACGACCCGGTGGACCCCACGTCCCACGCCAACCTGGGAGAAAACTACGTCGCAGCCGGCCGCTGGAGTGATGCCATTGCATCGCTTGAAACCGCCCTGCGACTGGCCCCCGGCGGAATCGCCGCCCACTACTGGATCGGCCTGGCCTGGCTGTTCAAGGGCGAGGCTGAAGCCGCGCTGGAGGCGTTCGAGCGGGAAAGTGACGAGGGATTCCGGGTCAAGGGCCGTGCGCTGGCCTTGTATGCGCTCGGCAGAGAGGACGAATACCGGGCTACATTGGACGAATTGATTGAACGCTGGGGGGAGCAGCGGCCCGCCGAAGTGGCGCATGTGTACGCCTGGACGGGCGAGACGGATCGCGCCTTCGAGTGGCTGGACAAGGCCGCGAAGCACGGCCATCAACACTTTGCCTATGTCGTCACTGAGCCGCTGTTCGCGAATGTCCAGGACGATGCCCGCTGGCTGCCATTCCTGGAACACATCGGCAGGTCGCCGGCGCAACTGGCCGCCATCAAGTTCGAGGTGAGGCTGCCGGGCCGTTGAGCGCGCAAGGCCGATCGGGCACGCTGGTCCGGTCGGGCGCCTGCTAGACTGCCGCGGTCGACAGGCACGGCAGACTCGATGCAACTCACTAACGAACAGCGCGCGCTGCTCTTCGCCCTCGGCGCGGTGCTGCTCTGGTCTACCGTCGCCACCGCGTTCAAGCTCTCGCTCCAGTACCTGGCGCCGGTGCAACTGCTCGCCTGGGCAAGCCTGGTCTCACTGTTGACGCTCGGCGCGCTGCTCGTCGCGACCGGGCGGCTCGCCCAGGTGCTGCGCGGCAGCCGGCGCGACTACCTGCGCTCGCTCGCGCTCGGCCTCGTCAACCCGCTGTGCTATTACCTCGTGTTGTTCGAGGCCTACGACCGCCTCCCTGCGCAGGAAGCGCAGCCCCTGAATTACACTTGGGCGTTCACGCTCGCGATCCTGGCAGTGCCGCTGCTCGGCCATCGCCTGGCGCGCGCGGACGTGATCGGCGGCCTCGTCGCCTACGCGGGCGTCTGGGTGATCGCGACGCGCGGCGAGGTGTTCGCCCTCGAATTCGCGAACCCGGTCGGTGTCGCCCTGGCGCTCGGCAGCACCGTGCTGTGGGCGCTGTACTGGATCTACAGCACCCGCGATAAGCGCGACCCCCTGGTGGCGCTGTTCTGCAATTTCGCGCTGGGGCTGCCATTCGTGCTGCTGGCGTGCGCACTGACCGCCGGCCTTGCTGTACCGGACTGGCGGGGCCTCGCCGGCGCAGCGTGGGTCGGCGTGTTCGAGATGGGGCTCGCATTCGCCCTCTGGCTCAGCGCGCTGCGGCTCACAAGTAGCGCCTCGCGTATCAGCAACCTCATCTTCCTGTCGCCGTTCCTGTCGCTGTTCTTCATCCGCACGTTCGTCGGCGAGACGATCCTGCCCTCAACATGGGTCGGGCTCGGGTTCATCGTCGCCGGGCTCGCGGTGCAGCAGGGGTTCCGGCAGCGCTCACGGCCCTGAGTTTCCCTGGATGATGTTCCGAAGTGAGGCCGTGCCCCAGTCGGGGGTGCGTATGCTGGTGTGCGCAGGCGCAGTCGTTACGGGGCGGCAGGATTGGTCCGGCCCGCGGGGGGGCAGGCTTGGTTGACGTGTTCGTCTCATATGCTCGCCGTGATTACGCTCGAGTCGCGCCGTTGGTCGCAGCGCTCGAGGCGGAAGGCTGGTCGGTCTGGTGGGATCCCGAGATCTCACCTGGCGAAGCCCGGGACGCGTCGGACCGGGGGGTGCTGGTCCCCGTGCGCTTCGACCGGGCCGGCGCTGAAACGCCGGGCGGGTGTGCTGTTGGTCGCCATGCTGGCGCTTGGCATCGGCGCGATGCTCGTGAAGACCTACGGGCCGCAACCCGGCTACATAACTGACCGGATGGCTGGCGACGGCGCCGCGACACCTGCCGCGGGGGCCGCCGTCTCCGCCGACCCGTCGATTGCAGTACTGCCCTTTGTCAACAGGAGTTCCGATGCCGAGCAGGAGTATTTCTCCGCTGGCATCTCCGAAGAGTTGCTGAACCTGCTGGCGCAGATCCCCGAGCTCAGGGTGATCTCGCGCTCCTCTGCGTTCTCGTTCAAGGGCAAGGACATCGCGATTCCCGAGATCGCCAGGCAACTGAACGTGGCGCATATCCTCGCGGCCACGGTGGTGGAGCAGCTGAAGGTCACGCTGCTGGGCGAGGTCCCACACGCGCAGGAGACCGACCCGGACTCCGCCCCGGATCACGCCTTCGAGTGGCTGGCCAGCTCGGTGGCGGAAGAAGACGGGGCGTTTGATCCACAGCACCCGATGCTTTGGCCCCTCAAGAACGACCCGCGCTGGCTGCCTCCGCTGGAATTCCTGGGCAAATCCCCGGCGCAACTGCAACGGGATGCCATCGCGTTCGAGGTGACGTTGCCGGGGCAGTGAACGGGCGCGGCGCTCGTTGCTTTTCATGAACAGCGCGCCAACCTGAGGCGACTTCCAGGCGCGAAAATCGTGCGATCGTGTCGCTAGCCTGCGACAGGCACGGACGCTGCATTCCCAGGCGGGATCTCGAGGCCCGCTTTGCGCAGGCCGTCGATGAAAAGCTCCGCGTATTCCGGAGTCCACCACTTCGCGAATTCCGCGTGTGCCAAGGCGGCAAAGTTCGGCCGCAATCTGAGCAGTTCCTCAAGGGCTCTGCCCGCCGCATCCCGTTCCCCGAGCTGGCCGTAAGCCGCGGCGAGCATGGCGTGGAAGCCCCAGTGGCCCGGCATGTTGGCTCGGAGTACAAGGGCGATTGCGCCGCGGAAATCGCCCTGGCTGTAGGCATGGTAGACATCGGCATACCAGTACCATCCCGGATGGTGGGGATTGAGCTGCTTGGCGCGCTCCGCCAGCTCGAGCCCGCGCTGCCAGTCGCCTGAATAGGTCAACAGCTCACCGAGAAAAGCGATGTGGTAGCCGTCCATGGAGTTGAGGGCGACGGCACGCTCCGCCGCATTGCGGAAACTCGCCAGTTCCTTGCGAAAGAAGAACGCCTGGGCCAGGCCGGAGTGCGCCAGGTGACTCGACGGCGCGGCTTCCACGGCTCGACGGGCGGCGGCCAATCCCTGGGCCAGGGAGTCCGCCTGGATGCCGAAGCCCTGCGCATGATCCTGCAGGCACAGCCACGCCAGCATTGCCCAGGCATCGGCATAGTCCGGTGCGTTACGCACCGCCAGCGCCACGCCCTGCCGCGCCGTGGCGAGCTCGTCCGCGGTCACCCGCTCCGAGTAGGCGAAACTGCGCAGGACTGCCTCGTAGGGGCTCAACTGCGTGGGGTCCCGGCTGCGCAGAGCGGCGCTCATGCTCCGGGGCAGGATCCCGTGCATGTCGGCAACCGTTGCGACGATTCGAGGCACCAGTTCATCCTGCAAGTCGAAGACGGCTGCCGGGTCGTAGGGACGATCGTAGGTCTCGGCCCAGAGATTGGCGCCTGAATTCCCGTCGACCAGCTGCACCGCTATGCGCACTTTGTTGCCGGCCTGTCGCACGCTTCCCTCCATCAGGTAGCGGGCGCCGAGCTCGCGGCTTACGGAGCGCGTGTCGGCTGCCATGCTGGCGTAGCGCAGCGTGGCGCCGCGCGCCACGACCCGCAGGTATGAGAAGCGCGACATGCCGGTGACGATGCCTTCGGACAGCCCGTCGGCGAGTGCGGCAACGCCCGGGTCGGTGCCACCGTGGGCAAAGGGCAGCACGGCGACCCAGAAGCCGTCGTCCCCATGCGTTGCTCCGGCAGCCGGTGCGGACGGCTGATTCGGCACTGGCGTCGCGGCGGGGAGGGCAGGCTGGCCGGCAAGCAGGCGCGCCGCCCGTTCGACGAATTCGCCAGCCACCTCGCCGCCCGGCAGCCGCGTCCACTGCCGCTCGCGGAAGCGATCCGGCACGCGGGCCGCGGGTTCCGGCGTGTCGTCGATGAGCACCGGCAGCAGGAACGGCTGGTCATCGGCCATGTCCAGCATCCGGCGCACCGCGAGATTCCACTCGCGCCGGAAATAGCCTTCGCTGCGCCCGTTGGTGTTGGCCGAGATCAGCGCGATGAACAGCGCGCACTCCTTGACCTGCTTGCGGATCGCGGCGTCCCACGCATCGCCGCCGCGCAGCTCGCTCTGGTCGAACCACACCTCGAGCCCGGCAGCGCGCAGCGCGTCGTGGATGCGCCGTGCGGCGTCGACGTCCTGCGATGCATAACTCAGGAAGATGGCTGGAGGTGGATTACTCATGCAGCACCCAAGTATATGCAGTACAAAGCAAGTTTTCGATGGTCGGGGGCCGCTGCTCGCCGCCGCCGACACCTGCGTGCGGCGTTTCTCTCGCCTGCGGCTCGAAGGCGAGCCTGGAACCGTCATCTCAGGCTCAATAACGTGCCAATTGTCCTGAAAAGGCAATCAGTCTTGCGCTTGAATTGCCGCGCGCATTGACTTCGAGCAGTCGCGGTTGCGGCATAATACCCCGCTTGTTGCGTGGTGCGCAACGCGTTATCATGCGCTGATGATTCAGTCCTTCCGGCATAAAGGTCTAAGGAAGTTCTTCGAGTCAGGCAGTGTCGCAGGCATCCAGCCGCGCGACGTGAAACGGTTACGAATGCTGCTGGCGGCGTTGGATACGGCGCGAAGCATAGACGACATGAACGTGCCTGGGTTTCGGCTCCACGACCTGAAAGGAAAGGACCGGGGGCGCTGGTCAGTGTGGGTTAACGGTAACTGGCGCGTGACTTTCGAGTACAGGGACGGTCACGCCTACATCCTGGATTACGAGGACTATCATTAATGGCTATGCACAACCCGCCCCACCCCGGTGAGTTCATCGCCGAGGTTTACTTGGAGCCGAACGATATCAGTGGGCGTGAACTGGCAACCAAGCTTGGTGTCTCGGCATCGACGTTGAGCCGCATTCTGAAGGGTTCGAGTGGCGTGAGCCCGGAGATGGCATTGCGCCTTTCCAAGGCGTTGGGTCGGTCCCCGGAGAGCTGGCTGGCGATGCAGGGTAGTTACGATCTCTGGCACGCGAAGCGGCATGCGAATCTCGACGATGTTCGTAAGGTTAAGCTCACAGCGGCCTAACAGTTGGATGAGCCTGACGATGCCGGCTATCACGGCACGCGCACGCGCCAGCCGCTATCGCAGGTTATCCAAGGCGTTAGGCCGCACAAGGAGTCACTATGGACTGGGGAGCAGTGTCTGCCGTTGCCGGGGTCTTCGCGGCGCTCTTTGTCGCTCTGAGCGTCGTTTACCTTGCAATTCAAGTTAAAAGGGGCACGAGGGCAACTCGCTCGCAAACCTACTATCTCACTACTGCCGCCCTGGCTGACCAAGCTGCCATCATAGGCAGCAGCAGAGAGGTCGCAAGAGTGGTTCGAATTGGGTACGAGACGCCGGGGGCGCTGAATGAGGATGAGCGCGTTCAGTTTGGTTACATCGTGATCAGCTTTCTCCGTCGCTACGAGAACGTCTTCTTTCAGTACCAGTCAGGATTGGTCGACGAAGACTTCTGGGGCGGCCATCGTGAGAACCTGCTATGGGTTTTCCGGCAACCAGGCGTACAGCACCTATGGAAAGATCGAAAGCATTCATTTAGCGTGAGCTTTCGGGAGTACCTGGAACGCTCCGGTTCGATCGAACTGGCCACTCCAAGTAGCCGTAGTTTGTAAGTGCGGCCTGGCCCGTCACTCAACCGCGCAGCCATCGCCACGGCAACTCCCGCGTTAGCCCCGGGAGTTCGCGGCATGCCCGTTTGCTGGCAGAGGAGCAGAGAGATGCTTGCAGGATCATGTCACTGTGGAGCCGTTCACTGGCAGCTCGATGAGATGCCTGAGTCAGTCACAGCCTGCAGCTGCACCGCCTGCCGGCGGTACGGCACGCTCTGGGCCTACGGCTACGAAGGCGAGAACATCAGGGTTACCGGGGAGACCACGGCTTACATCCGCGGAGGCTCATTGAGCTTCCACTTCTGCCCCAGGTGCGGTGGCGTCACCCACTGGCGAGGACTGAAACTGGACGAGCAGGGCCGAAGACGAAGCGCGGTGAACCTTCGACTGACAGAGCCTGAACCCATCGCGCAAATTCCAATCGATCACTTCGATGGATTGGACACCTGGGAAGACCTGCCGCAGGACGGAAGGTGTATCAAAGACATGTGGTTCTAGCAGTGGCTCACGGGGGTGCGTGGCAGGAATGACAACCTCAGACAAGGAGAGCCACGATCTCGGTTTCAGTCATCGAAGCAGAAAAAACGGTGACGTCCAGATCCTGCATCATGGTCGTGTTGCATCAACACTTCGGGGCGCTGTAGCCGCCGACTTCCGATCAGCAGTAGCAGCCGGCGATGAAGGCGATGCCCAGCAACTAATGGCCAGGATCACCGGCAACTACAAGCGCGGCAATGAGCGTCTTGCGAGCCAACACCCACGAAATCGTCGCTAGGGGCACGAAGCTACTTCGATAGCGTCTGCCCGGGGCCAGGGTCATGGTGGTGCTTCAGCCCCGGCGATCTCGAGGCCCGCCTTGCGCAGCCCTGCCATCAACTGCTCGACCAGCTCCGGCTGGATCCACTTCCCGTGCAGCTGTCGCGCGACTTTGCCGTAGTCGGGCTTGAGCGAGAGCGTCTGCTGGAGCGCCTTGTGCGCCGCGTCCATCTCGCCGAGCTGGGCGTAGCACATGGCGAGCACGGCGTGCTGATAGAAGTTGTCCGGGGTGTTGAGCTTTAGCGCCAGGTCCAGCGCCCGGCGGTAGTCCTTCCGGCCATACGCATCGTGCCACGCGGTGTAGTTGTACATGCCCGGAAGGTTCGGGTTCAGCTTCAAGCCCCTCTCCGCCAGTTCACAGCCGCGCGGCCAGTCTCCGGAGTAGGCAATCAGCAGTCCCATGAACGCAGCCGTCGCGGCATCCAGCGGGTTGAGGGAAACGGCCCGCTCCGCCGCTGTCCGAGCCGCGGGGAATTCACGCCGGAAAAACAGGGCCTGGGCCAGCGCATAGTGGGGCAGGGAATGCAGCGGCGCCGACAGGACCGCCGTACGTGCCGCTCGCAGCGCCTTCTCGAAAGTCGCCGGATTCCTGATGTCCCAGTGTCCGAACTCGTTCGAGTACATGAGCGACAGCATCGCCCAGCAGTCGCCATTACCCGGCTCCTGCTGAACAGCTCTCTCCAGGCACGTCCGCGTCTCGGCGAGCGCTTCCGTGGTCCAGCGCTCGTTGTAGCCGAAGCTGTGCAGCAGCGCTTCGTACGGGGTCAGCTGATCGGCGGTCTTGTTCCGAACAGCGTCACTCATGCTGCGCGGCAGGACCCCGTGCATGTCCGCAACGGTCGAGACGACCTGAGGCGCGAGGTCGTCCTGCAGCTCGAACACCGCGTCGGGGCCGAACGGGCGGTCGTACGTCTCGGCCCAGAGATGAGCGCCGGAGACGGCATCGACGAGCTGCACCGCGAGGCGCACCCGGCCTCCTGCCTGGCGAAGGCTCCCGTCCATCACGTAGCGCGCGCCGAGCTCGTTGCCGACGGCGCGGACGTCCACTGCCTCGGTGGCGTAGCGCTGGGTCGAATTACGCGAGATCACCCGGAGGTACGAGAAGCGCGCAAGGCCGGTGACGACGCCCTCAGACAGTCCTTCGGCCAGCGACCCGAGGTCCGCATCGGTGCCGCGGTACTTGAATGGCAGCACGGCCACCCAGAAGCCATCTTCCGTACGCGCCGCTCCGGCAGCCGGTGCGGACGGCTGATTCGGCACTGGCGTCGCGGCGGGGAGGGCAGGCTGGCCGGCGAGCAGGCGCGCCGCCCGTTCGACGAATTCGCCAGCCACCTCGCCGCCCGGCAGCCGCGTCCACTGCCGCTCGCGGAAGCGATCCGGCACGCGGGCCGCGGGTTCCGGCGTGTCGTCGATGAGCACCGGCAGCAGGAACGGCTGGTCATCGGCCATGTCCAGCATCCGGCGCACCGCGAGATTCCACTCGCGCCGGAAATAGCCTTCGCTGCGCCCGTTGGTGTTGGCCGAGATCAGCGCGATGAACAGCGCGCACTCCTTGACCTGCTTGCGGATCGCGGCGTCCCACGCATCGCCGCCGCGCAGCTCGCTCTGGTCGAACCACACCTCGAGCCCGGCAGCGCGCAGCGCGTCGTGGATGCGCCGTGCGGCGTCGACGTCCTGCGATGCATAACTTAGAAAGATGGCTTTTTTGTCTTCAGTCATGGAGCGTCGGTCAGTGCGGCATCATCGGCTTACGAGGAAGCGACCTAGAAAACCCGGTGCTCGGGCGCGATCATCCGTCATGTCGATCTCTGTCTTGACGCCGGTGGACGCCGAGGAGGCAGAAGGTCCGATACAGTTTCAGAAGCGGATAAGAGGAATAAAGAGGATACCGCAAGTGCGTTGAGCCACGCGAAATGGACCTCTGTTGGGCGCGATGAACGAACGGCATCGTAGCGGCGTCGTGCCCCAGCCGAGGGTGTGTATGCTAGTGTGCGCAGGCGCAGGCGGAGTCGTTACGGGGCGGCAGGATTGGTCCGGCCCGCGGGGGGGCAGGCTTGGTTGACGTGTTCGTCTCATATGCTCGCCGTGATTACGCCCGAGTCGCGCCGTTGGTCGCAGCGCTCGAGGCGGAAGGCTGGTCGGTCTGGTGGGATCCCGAGATCTCACCTGGCGAAGAATTCGACGCGCTGATCGCGGAGGCGCTCGAGAGTGCGCTCTCCGTGCTCGTCGTCTGGACGCCCAATTCTGTGGGCTCTCGCTGGGTGCGCGGCGAAGCCCGGGACGCGTCGGACCGGGGGGTGCTGGTCCCCGTGCGCTTCGACCAGGCCAAGCTGCCGATCGACTTCCGCGCTGTGCAGACCATCGACCTGGACGACTGGGACGAAGACACCGAGAGCGAGAACTTCCAGCGCATCCGGCGGGTGCTGGCGGCCAAGCTGAATGCCTCGCCGGATGCCGCGCGCGCCAGGCCGGCGGCCCGGCCACCGCGGTCGCGAGATGCGGCGACCGGGCCGGCGCTGAAACGCCGCGCGGGTATGCTGTTGGTCGCCATGCTGGCGCTCGGCATCGGCGCGATGCTCATGAAGACCTACGGGCCGCAACCCGGCCAGATGACTGCGCGGATGCCCGGCGACGGCGCCGCGACACCTGCCGCGGGGGCCGCCGTCTCAACCGACCCGTCGATTGCAGTACTGCCGTTCGTTGACCTCAGCCCTGAGGGCGACAACGCGTATTTCAGCGATGGGCTCTCCGAAGCGCTGATGGACAGCCTCGCCAGGATACCGGGCCTGATCGTGGCGTCCCGCACCTCTTCATTCGCGTTCCGTGAGTCGGGATCGAGCGTGCCGGAGGTCGCCAGCGCGCTGCAGGTGGCGAGCCTGCTCGAAGGCAGCGTCCGGAAGGCGGGCGACCAGCTGAAGATCAGCGCGCGGCTACTCGATGGTCGTTCCGGTCGCCCGCTCTGGAGCGAGACTTTCGACGCCAGCATGCAAGACATCTTTTTGGTGCAGGAAACGATCTCCGTCAAAATTGCCGACGCGCTCAAGATCCAGCTAATGGGCAGCGAAACGCTGGTCCCGATCCCGACGCGCGACGAGGTGGCCTATGAGGACTATCTGCGCGGACGGGACCAGTTGCGACGCGAGGGAACCGCCACCAACCTCGAGCAGGCGATCAGTTACTTCGAAAGGGCCCTGGCGCGCGACCCGCGGATGGGCGTGGCGCTCGCGGGGATCTGTACCGCGCGCTGGGAAAAGTATTCTCTCAGCCGCGAGCGGGCGCTTGCCGACGAGGCCATCGAGGCCTGCATCCATGCGTATGCCCAGGTTGGCGCGGATTCCTCGGTCGAGCTCATGGTCGCGCTGGGGAACTTGTACCGCGGCATCGGCGATACCGAGCACTCGTTGTCCCTGTTCCAGGCGGCGCTGGAGCTCAGCCCCAACGATGGCGAGGTGAATTCGGGGCTCGCCAGCACCTTGCGCGCCATGGGAAACCTGGAGGAGGCGGCTCGACTGCAGCGCCGGGCCATAGAGCTGGATCCGGCCTACTGGCGCTACTACGCGGACCTCGGCGCGACGCTGCTCGAGCAGGGTCAGCTCGAGCCCGCCGCCGACCAGTTCAGGCGCGCCATCCGGTTGAACCCCGACAGCCCCGTGCCCTACAACAGCCTGGGCGGCGTTTACTGGCTGCAAGGCGAATTCCTGCAGGCCGGAGACGCGTTCCGCGAATCCATCCGCCGCGATCCCGAGCAGATGTTTGCGTATTCGAACGCCGGCACCATGTATTTCTACACGGCTGAGTTTGTCCAGGCCGAGGAGATGTTCCTGCAGGCCGCCAGGCTCAGCCCCGCGGATGATCGTTTCCAGGGCTATGTTGCCGAGGCGATCGTGATGCAGGCAACGCGCGATCCGAGGGACGCGGACCCGTACTACGAAAAGGCACTCAGGCTTGCGCAGGACCGGCTGGACGTGAAAACGAGCGATCATGCGGCTCGCGCCCGCATCGCCGGCTACCTGGCGCGGCTCGGTCGGGATGCGGCAGCCCGGGACATGCTCAAGATTCTCGGGCAAGCGGAGGATTTGTCTCTGGAGGCAATCCGGGAGATAGGCATGGCCTACCTGTTCCTCGGCGAACGAGCGCGGGCAGTCGAGCAATTGTCAGCCGCCAGGGCAGCCGGGTTGCCTGCATGGCTGTTGACCGCCGACAAGCGGCTCGAGCCGCTCGCGGAGTTCCCTGAGTTCCGCGCCATGCTCGATAGCAATACACCACGACCTTAGCCCACACAGAGGAAGAGAAACATGCGCAGCAACGCGACGAAACAACTATTGGTGGCCGCGGGCCTGCTCTCCATGGCAGGGATGGCGACATCGCCTGCGGCGGCGCAACAAGCCTGTCCGCCGGCCTGCGGCATCGATATCGAGCTGCCGGCGGATTCTGCAGAGGCCCCGGGCATTCCTGGCAGCCAGCAGACGATCATCGCGATTCGTGGCGCCGCCATCCTGGCGACCGTGAGCGACCGGCGCGGTCGGCCCGACAAGGCAGCGACCACGCTGGTTTTCCGCAAGGCAGGCGCCGGGGAGGAGGGCGGGAGGGCGAGCCCCATACGCCCTTCGTCGATCGCCCCGGACCCAACGGCAAGCCGATCACCGAAGTGCAGCTGAATGCGCCCGGCGCTACCCGCCTGTTTGTCCGCGAGGATGATCAGCATGAATGCTTCGAGGCGCCCGGCTGCAAGTACGACATCGTCAACGATGGCGAATCCGAGCGGCCGGTGCTCGATCCCTGGATCATCATCGAGAGGTAGAACACGGGGGTCGGGACGATGATCCGACTGTTTATCGGTGTGTTGTTCGTCGCCGCGGTCAGCAACCAGGCTGTCGCCCGGCCTTACCCGATCGGTACCGGCATTGCTGCATCGGCCGATAGTGCGCTGACCGCGAGTTCCAATCCCGCGGGAATCTCGCGTTTCAACGAGCGCGCGCTTGAGTTCGAGCTGCTTGTGTTCAGCAGCGAGTCGGAGTGGGAGAGTGCATTCAGCGAGACCGGTGCCCAGTCCAACTCGAAGAACTCGGGCACGACCATCGTGCCCAGGGTGGCAATCGTTCAACCCATAAACGAACGCTTTGCGGCATCGTTCACCTTCCTCGGAACAGGCTTCTCCGACGACTTGGGCGAGTGGCCGGGACGCTATTTCATCAAGCGCTACGATTCCATCTATGTCAGCGCGTTCCCGAGTCTCGCCTACCGCATTGACGGCCAATGGTCGGTCGCTGCAAGCGCAGCGATCACCTACACCCGCTTCGAACAGGAGCGGGCAGTGCGCAACATCTTCGATCCAGGTTTCGGCGATGGACTTTCCGAGACCGAGGCTGACAGCTTCGAACTTGGTTTTGGATTATCGGCGCTTTACCAGAGCAGCGATCGAACGCGCTGGGGACTGAGCTACAATTCAGAGGTCAATCCCAGTCGTAGTGCGAGCAATGAGCTTTCCGGGCTCGGACCGAATACCGAGGCCGTCATGCAGCGCCTCGGGCTGCTGGAGCGCAACCTCACCATCCAGAGCACCTCTCCCGAATACATCACCGCCGGTGTCTACCACGAGTTCGGCAACAGCGCCGCCGTCACACTCGACCTGGCCTGGATCAATTTCAGCAACTTCCGACTTTCGGAATTCTATTTCGATGGTCAGTCTTTCGCGCGCAACAACAGCCGTTACGACGACATCTATGCCCTCAGCGCCAGCTACACCTGGCCTGCCGCGGACCGCTGGATGCTCGGGGTTGGCGGGTTGGCCACCAACCAGATGATCGATGATGACCAGCGCAGTATGACACTGCGTCTTGATTCGCTGTGGTCGATTGGCATCACCGCCGAGTGGCAGTGGACGGACGCGCGCCGGATGACATTTGGTCTCAGCTACTTCGGTGTCGGCGATGCACCAGTCGCCACGCCCAGCATCCCGGGCCTCGGTTCACTGGAGGGTAAATTCACGTCCCGGGACATGCTGCTGCTGCAGATCGGGATAAGCTTTGCTTCGCTGTAGCGAACACCCGATATTCGCTCTGCACCAACCTGACTTCGTTGAGCCATAGGCGTTCATCTCAGCCCGTCAGCACCCACTCGCGCATCAGCCGCTTGACCTGCGCCTCCGTTATGAGATCAAGCGCGAGTTTGCTACCTATCTCGGCGTTCGCTCCCAGTTCCTTGTGGGAGAAACCGACAACATCGCAGACGCCAACGGAGAGGATTCCGAACAATTCTTTTTCTTGGCGGGCTTTCGCTTCGCCTTTTTCTAGTCTCGCTGGAGAATCGCCCGGATTGTCGCGCGCTCAGCGGATCTCGCCGATGTGGAACAGCGCGGAGCCGGAGAGCACCACCTGCGGCAAAGACATGCCGATGACCACGCCATCGGCCTCGGCACGCACCTCATGCACCTGGTCCGAGACCGGGTCGGCGATGGTAGCAAGGAGCTGCCCCTCGGACACGGAGTCGCCGACCCGCACGCGTGGCAGGTAGATGCCGCCCCCGCCGCGCGGAACACGTAGCCAGCGCGAGCGCACCAGCAC
>Ga0209498_1000716_pt1 | contig 20541 bp, 29 predicted proteins | sample WalLakDeSediment_FD_184131 | JGI IMG/M metagenome (GOLD analysis project Ga0209498, IMG submission 184131) | Lake sediment microbial communities from Walker lake, Nevada to study Microbial Dark Matter (Phase II) - Walker Lake 11/02/13 Deep... | ecosystem: Environmental > Aquatic > Freshwater >... | reverse complement strand
ACTGGAGCCTGGCGTTGGATTTTTGATGAGACGATTATATAATTTATAAAAATTTTCTCCCACAGAATATGTCCCACAGATACTTTTTTTCAAATATCTGTGGGACTTTTATTTGTGGGAGCCAATCATTTCATACATTGGTTTTCATCCGACAACAATTGGACAAATATTAAAATTTCCTTATCTTAATTGTTTAAGCTAAATTTCGGAAGAAATCAGGTAATCCGGTAACATACCGGCTATAATGTTCGTTATATACTGAAATGAAATTATTTACGTTACTATCGATTTGCATAATCCTGTTCACCGGCTGCAGCATCGAGCGGCTCGCCGTTCGCAGTACTATCGGACTGATTGAAAACAGTCTTGAAGCAACGGAAGAAGAAACCGATCTCATCCTGGCAGAACAGAGTATTGCATCAAATTTAAAATTACTCGAGGGCATGATCAAAACCGATCCGAACAACCGGAATCTGCTACTGCTTGCAGCCCGCGGGTTTACAAGTTATGCGCTCGGATTTGTCGCAGAGGATGATCCCGATCGTGCAACGGCATTGTACACACGTGCACGGGATTACGGCTTGCGTGGATTACGCCATAACCGTGATTTTGACAACGCATTCGATAAACCCTTTGAGGAGTTTGAAACGGCATTGCAGCGAACTCCGGACCGGGATATCCCGCTGCTATTTTGGACGGCAAACGCATGGGCGGGTGCCATACAGCAAAACATCGGTAATCCCAGAGCACTGGCGGATCTGCCGAAGGTAGAAGCAATGATGAGAATTGTGCTCGGGCGTGATGAAACGTTCTACTATGCCGGACCGCATCTGTTTTTCGGTATCAACTATTCAAGCAAACCGGCTATGTTCGGAGGAAATACCCGGGAAGGCCGTAAACATTTTGAACGTGCACTTGAACTGACGCAGAATCGTTTTCTCATCATCAAAGTATTCTTTGCCGAAACATATGCCGTGCAAACACTGGATGATGTATTATTCGAACAATTACTGAACCGGGTCATTGAAGCCGATATCGATATTTTACCCGAACAGAAATTGGTGAATACAATCGCAAAGCGGCGGGCACAGGCACTGCTTGAAAAAAAAGATTTATTATTCTAACGACAGGAGGTTGGATTGAGGCTATTAAAAGTGATGGTAGCAATGGTGTTCATGTTTTCGACGGTTACTATCGGTATGGCTCAAACACCGCAGCATGAAATAAAATTTGCAACCGTTGCACCCGAGGGAAGTACCTGGATGAAGGTTATGCGCGAATTTGACCGGCAGATTCGCGAAGAGAGTAACGGACGTCTCGGTTTTCGTATCTATCCCGGAGGTGCTCAGGGAGATGAGCGTGATGTCTTGCGGAGAATCAGAACCGGTCAGCTGCATGGCGGAGGGTTTACCGGTGTCGGTATGGGAGAAATTTCCTCAAAGGTTCGTATTCTCGATTCACCTTTTCTTTTTCGGTCTTATGATGAGGTCGATTTGATTTATGAAATATTCGGTGAAGAGCTCAGGCAGGATTTTTACGACAACGGATATGTGCTTCTTGGTTGGGCGGAGGTCGGCTTTGTGTATATATTCTCAAATATCCCCATCAAACAACCGCAGGATCTCCGCGGCGTAAAAATGTGGATGTGGGAAGGCGATCCGGTTGCGGGGGAAACGTTCAGAGCACTGAACATCAATCCGATCCCGCTTTCGGTTACGGAGGTCCTAACGTCGCTTCAGACCCGTATGATAGATGCCGTGTATACACCGCCGCTCGCTGCTCTCGCATTACAATGGTTTACGCGCGTGCGCTATATGCTCGATCTCCCTCTGGCCGACTCCGCAGGTGCTATTCTTGTTTCGCGAAGAGTATTCGATCGGTTGCCCGAGGATTTACAGGAAATCCTGCTCCGTAACGGTGAAAAATTCATGACTGAATTGACGAGACTCAGCAGAAAAGAAAATCAGGAATCGATAAAAGTAATTGCAGATTCAGGTGTGCAGATAATTGAATCTCCGCCGCAGGAACAGATTCAACAATATGAAAAAATCGGAAGAGAAGCACGACGCAATCTGGTCGGCAGATTATATTCACAGGAATTTTTACAAGCCGTAGAATCGACGCTTGGAGAATATCGCTCACAAAAAGCCGCACAATCCGAATGAAAATAATCCGCAGCATAGATAACGTCCTGGGCACCGTATCGGCCACATTGCTGGTCTCGCTGCTTGCGGTTATGTTATTGATGGGATTTTCCCAGGTGATTCTCCGTAATCTGTTTTCAACAAGCATTCTCTGGGGAGATATATTACTGCGGCATATTGTCCTGTGGGTTGCTTTCCTTGGAGCGATTGTAGCTACCGGAGAAAAAAGACACATTACCATAGATGCCTTGACCAAAATCCTTCCGGAAAGGGGTAAACAAATTGCAGGAATCGTGACCGGTATTGTATCCGTCATTATTTGCTATTTTCTTACCGGCGCCTCGTACCGGTTCCTGGTAGACGAGATGGAGTTCGGCGGAACACTCATACTCGATGTACCCATATGGGTGTTTCAGCTTATCATACCCGTCGGATTCGGAGTGATGATGTTGCGATTTGGTGTACGGGTGATTGCCGATTCTGTAGGTCTCCTGAGAGGTGAAGTCAGCGATCCTGAATCCGCGGAGGGTAACGGTGCTTGAAACAATTTTAATAGGCATTGCTCTTCTTATATTAGCGCTCCTCGGTGCTCCGCTGTTTGTTATCATAGCTGCTATAGCACTTTTGAGTTTCCACGCCGCGGGTATCGATATTATGGCGGTAATCATCGAACTATACCGGCTTTCCGCATCACCTACACTTATTGCCATTCCGTTGTTTACCTTTGCCGGCTATATGCTTGCCGAGAGTAATGCTCCGCAGCGACTCGTGGGCGTCGCCCGGGCGTTATTCGGATGGATGCCCGGCGGGTTAGCGGTTGTGGCATTGTTTTCATGTGCATTTTTTACGGCATTTACGGGTGCATCAGGCGTGACGATCGTAGCGCTCGGCGGTATATTGCTGCCGGTATTGATAAAAGAAAATTATACAAAAAAGTTCTCGCTTGGTTTGATGACCTCTTCCGGAAGTCTCGGTTTGTTGTTTCCGCCGAGCCTGCCGATTATTTTGTATGGATTTGTTGCCGGTGTGAGCGTCGATCAGCTCTTTATCGCGGGTATTCTTCCGGGTTTTCTGATTATCGGGTTGCTTGCAATCTATAGCAGTTATAAGGGCATTACATGTAATGTCCAGCGTACACCGTTCTCCCTGCGGGAAATCTTATCATCGATGAAGAATGCCGCGTGGGAATTACCTTTGCCATTTATTATCCTTGTCGGTATCTACGGCGGATTTTTTACCGTCACTGAAGCGGCGGCAATGACGGCATTCTATGTATTTATAGTTGAAGTTCTTATATATCGCGACCTGAAATTACATGCAGTCCCGAACGTGATGCGCGAGAGCATGGTGCTTGTCGGCGCCATACTCATTATTCTCGGCGCCGCTCTGGGACTTACAAACTATCTTATCGATGAGCAGGTCCCGGCGCAGATGCTCTCGTTTATAGAACAATACATCGATAGCAGAATTGTTTTTCTCATATTATTGAACGTCTTTCTCCTCGGCGTCGGCGCAATGATGGATATATTCTCCGCTATCATTGTCGTGGTTCCGTTAATTCTTCCTATCGCACAGGAATTCGGTATCCATCCCGTTCACCTCGGGATCATTTTTCTTGCAAATCTTGAGATAGGGTACTTTACACCGCCTGTGGGAATTAACCTGTTTATATCAAGTTACAGATTTAAAGAAACTGTTATCGAATTATACAAAGCTACTTTCCCCTTCCTGATCATTTATCTGATAGCACTTTTAATCATTACCTATGTTCCGGAATTAAGCTTGTTTTTGGTTAATCTGTTCAGCGGTTGATCGTTCCGGTTCATACCCGGGAGTGGTTGATAAAACAAGCCTATTTGTGAGTATGTATTTTTTTGCTTTAAACTTTGAGGAGGTTTTCTATGTATCGTAATACTGTGTTAGTCTTTTTTCTGTTTGTTCTTTATTCTCTGCTCCTTGTCGGAGAAGAACCGGTATCGGTTGAAACGCGTGATCTCACCGAGTCGGAAATTTTCGGGCTTGAGTTTATCGATGAGAGCAAACTATTCGCACACCTTAATTACATTGGTTCAAATCATTTTGAGGGCAGGGAAGCCACCGAACGGGGACACGAGCTGGCATCGGAGTACGCTGCCGCACTTTTTCGTATGTGGGGATTGCGGCCGGTAGGCGATGATCTGGACATACATGGATGGCAGGGACCGAGCTACTTTCAGAAATTCAATGTCATTGAATATGAGCATTTGCCGACAAGTTCATTAACGATCGAGACACAACAGGGAGCGACACGGTATATAACAGATTTTAGTTATGAGACCGATTTTACAATAGGTTGGGGCGTATCTGAAAATATGACTCTTTCCGCACCCGTAGTGTTTGTGGGGTATGGCCTGGAGGTCCCGGAAGAAAACTTTAACGAACTGCGAAACATAGACGTAAAGGATAAAATAGTATTATTGTCGCGCGGTGTTCCGCGCAGGGATGATGAGACGCTCGCATGGAATCAATCCGATCAAAGATTCCGGTATGCAAATATGCGGACGCGCATTGAACGATTGCGAGAGCAGGGAGCCGCGGGTATTCTTATCGTGCCCTCATACAGTGAACAGGATCTTTATTCACAGTTTGTCCAAAATGTCGATCATCATCATCCGCGGTATAATAGATATTATGAAGGGGACGAACCCGTGGAACCCCGTCGCCGCATGCGGTTAGCCGACAGAGAACAATCAGGTATCCCGGTTTTTAACATAACACGCGCGGTTGCAAACACAATACTGGCAGCGACAGGAAAGTCGTTAACACAGATACAAAAAGAAATCGACGATAATCTGAGACCGCAATCCCGTAATCTCAACAACGTGACCGCATCGATGCAACCACGGTTTCATACCAGAGTATTGTGGACGAACAATGTCGTTGGTCTGCTCGAAGGTAGTGATCCCGAGTTAAAGCACGAAGTGATCGTTGTCGGTGCTCATTATGATCACGACGGAATGCGAAGCGGATATATCTGGAACGGTGCCGATGATAACGGATCGGGAACCAGTGGGGTACTGACGCTTGCCCATACTTTGACGACAGCTCCGGAACGTCCCAAGCGTTCCATTTTATTTGCGTTATGGGGTGCGGAAGAGAAGGGATTGCTCGGCTCGTATTATTTTGTAGACAATCCCGTCGTTCCGCTGGAAAGCATTATTACCAAGAAAAATCTCGATATGATCGGTCGTGATCAGAGCAGGCCGGAGGCGGGGATACAAGCCGCAGATAATAAGAACCAGGTATACGTCACGTTATCCGAACAACTGCCGTTGCTTGAAAAAGTGACAAAAGGAAATAATGAGTTAATAGGTCTCGATATTACTATGCGGGTTACAAATGTAACCGGCGGCGGGAGCGATCACGCCCCATTTGCCAGGAGGGGTATTCCGGTCTCCTTCTTTTTTACCGGTTTTCATGAGGATTACCATCAGCCGTCGGATACCGTTGAAAAAATTAATTTTGAAAAAATGGCAAAAATCGTTCGTTTGGCTTATCTAAATCTGTGGTCTCTGGCCAATTACGAGGGGGATGTAAGCACACTGGTAGCAGATTAATGTGGTATATTAATGGCCTATTTTTTGCATTCGGAATTTGGAAAAAAATGCTTGACACTACAAATAAATTTTTGTATATTGATTTTCTCTTTAAGTTTAGGACTGCAATAACGAATCAAAAATAGAGGTATTGATTGCCGACGATTAATCAGCTTGTAAGAAAAGGCAGAAAAGTTATAAAAACATCAAGTAAGTCACCTGCTCTGAAATCGAATCCTCAGAAGCGTGGTGTCTGTACTAGAGTATATACAACAACACCTAAAAAGCCGAATTCGGCTCTGCGAAAGGTGGCCCGTGTTCGTCTTACGAACGGAATTGAAGTGACCGCCTACATCCCCGGTGAAGGACATAACCTTCAGGAACACTCGATTGTGATGATTCGCGGCGGTCGTGTAAAGGATTTACCCGGCGTCCGTTATCACATAATTCGCGGGGCACTCGATTCAGCAGGTGTTGAAGACCGTCGTCGCGGTCGCTCAAAATACGGTACAAAAAGACCAAAACAATCAGCAGCTTAATGTAGTAATTATTATGAGAAAGAGAAGAGCACCCAAACGGCATATTGAACCGGACCCGAAGTTTAATGATTTATTGATAGCTAAGTTTACGAACTCGGTTATGAAAAAGGGCGAGAAATCGCTTGCACAGCAAATCATTTACGATGCATTTGAAATAATCGAAGAGCGGTTAAATAAACCCGGAATTGAAGTTTTTAAGAAGGCCGTCTCAAATGTACGGCCTATGATAGAGGTTCGCGCACGGCGTGTCGGAGGGGCGACGTATCAGGTGCCGACTGAAGTAAGACAGGAGCGCAGCACTGCGCTCGCTATCCGCTGGATCCTGCAAAATGCCCGGAGCCGGCGAGAAAAGTCGATGGCAGCGAATCTGGCTACCGAATTAATTGCAGCCTCAAATGGCGAAGGGAACTCAATCAAAAAGCGGGATGATACCCATCGTATGGCCGAAGCAAACAAAGCGTTTGCTCACTTTAGATGGTAAATTGTTTTCCCTCTGAGTTCTCAATATTTTTAATCACTATTTTTTCATCTACTTAACTTAACTTAAAGTAACAGCAGGGTTATGTCTGTACGGTATTCACTAGAAAAGTCACGTAACATCGGCATCATGGCACACATCGATGCGGGTAAGACGACAACGACAGAGCGTATTCTCTATTACACGGGAATCGTCCATCGTATGGGAGAGGTACACGATGGAGCCGCGACGATGGACTGGATGGAGCAGGAGCGTGAAAGAGGCATAACCATAACTTCGGCTGCAACGACGTGTTCCTGGCGCGATCACAGGATTAATATTATTGATACACCCGGTCACGTCGATTTTACCGTGGAGGTCGAGCGGTCGCTGCGAATACTCGACGGCGCTGTGGCTCTGTTCTGTGCCGTAGGGGGTGTTGAGCCGCAGTCTGAAACGGTCTGGCGTCAGGCTGAAAAATATCGCGTACCCCGCATCGCGTTTGTAAATAAGATGGATCGGGTCGGAGCAGATTTCCTGAATGTCGTCCGCATGATACGCGAACGCCTGGGAAGTAACCCCGTTCCCGTTGTGCTGCCTATGGGCGAAGGAGATATGTTTGTCGGACTGATCAATCTAATCTCCATGAAAGCGCGTGTTTACAATGATCAATCGCTCGGATCGGATTGGGATGAGATGGAAATCCCGCAAGGTCTTTTATCGAAAGCCCAGGAATACCGTGCGAAGATGCTCGAGGCGGTTTCTGACCTTGACGATACGCTGCTTGAAAAATATATCGAGGGTGAAGAGATTTCCGAGGAAGAAATCGTTGACGTCCTTCGGCGTGCGACGTTGGCATTAAGGGTTGTGCCCGTATTGTGTGGATCTTCATTTAAAAACAAAGGTATTCAGGTGCTTCTTGACGCGGTTGTAGATTATTTACCGAGTCCCGTTGATGTGGGTGCCATCCAGGGACATCATATCGACAGAAACGACGAGGTCTATCGCAAACCCGATAGTAATGAAAAGGTTACCGCTCTTGCATTCAAGGTAATGTCCGATCCATATGTTGGAAAGTTGACATTCCTTCGTGTTTATTCCGGGACGTTGAATGCCGGCTCGTATGTATATAACTCTACGACAGGAAAGAAAGAGCGTATCAATCGTATCGTTCGGCTGCACGCGAATCACCGGGAGGACGTTAAGAGTGCCTTCGCCGGAGATATCATCGCGGCTGTCGGTTTGAAGAATACAAAAACCGGCGATACTATTTGCGACGAAAAAGATCCTATAGTTCTCGAACGGATGACGTTCCCCGATCCGGTTATCTGGATCGCGATTGAACCAAAAACAAAGGCCGATCAGGAAAAGTTATCCAACGGGTTGAATAACCTGGCTGATGAAGATCCGACGTTCAAAATTCGGTCCGATCAGGATACCGGGCAAACGCTTATCGGTGGGATGGGAGAGCTTCATCTTGAGATTATTGTTGACCGATTAAAGCGTGAATTTAAAGTCGAGGCAAATGTCGGCAGACCGCAGGTTGCGTACAAAGAAACGATAAGAAAGAAAGTTGAAGCGGAAGGTAAATTTGTGAGACAGTCGGGTGGACGCGGTCAGTACGGACACGTATGGATCGAGGTCGAACCGAACGAGAAGGGTAAGGGATACGAGTTTACCGACGGTATCGTCGGCGGCGTCATACCAAGGGAGTATATCTCCTCGGTATCCGATGGAATTAAAGAAGCCCTCCGGTCGGGTCAGCTTGCCGGGTATCCCGTCGAAGACGTGAAGGTTCGTTTGTATGACGGTTCATATCACGATGTCGATTCATCAGAGATGGCATTTAAGGTAGCTGGCTCAATGGCTGTAAAAAATGCAATGCGTAAAGCCGATCCGGTATTGCTTGAGCCGGTTATGGATGTGGAGGTAATTACTCCGGAAGATTATATGGGGGATGTGATGGGAGATCTCAATTCACGTCGCGGCCATATCAGAGGGATTGAACCGAGAAAAGATGCGCAGGTGGTTCGTGCAACAGTGCCGTTGTCGGAGATGTTTGGTTATGCTACAACCCTTCGGTCGATGACCCAGGGAAGGGCGCTTTACACGATGCAGTTTGCTCACTATGCAGAGGTTCCTCAATCAATTGGTGATACTATAATAGAGAAAACCACAGGTAGGGTTGCAGCGGCAGGCTAAAAGAAAAGATGTCTAAAAAATATGTGCAATTAATATTTAAACTAAGGAGAAACGTAGATGGCTAAAGAGAAATTTGATCGCAGCAAGCCGCACGTCAACATCGGAACCATCGGTCACGTTGACCACGGTAAGACCACATTAACCGCCGCAATTACAATGGTCCTTGCAAAGAAAGGGTTATCGGAGATTCGGTCGTTCGATAGTATCGACAATGCGCCCGAAGAGCGCGAGCGCGGAATTACAATCGCAACGGCACACGTCGAGTATTCAACCGAGAATCGTCATTATGCACACGTCGACTGTCCCGGTCACGCAGACTATGTTAAAAATATGATCACCGGTGCAGCCCAGATGGACGGTGCAATCCTGGTTGTGGCCGCAACCGACGGCCCGATGCCGCAAACCCGCGAGCACATTCTTCTCGCCCGTCAGGTCGGCGTGCCGAAAATCGTTGTATTTATGAATAAAGTTGATATGGTCGATGATCCTGAATTACTCGATCTGGTCGAGCTTGAAGTCCGGGATCTGTTGAAGCAGTATGAATTCCCCGGCGACGATATTCCGGTTGTTCGCGGAAGTGCACTTCATTCGATGGAGGCAGCAATGAAGCCGGATGTTTCTGAGGACGATGAAGTGTTCAAGCCGATTATGGAGCTTATGAATGCAGTCGATGAATATATCCCGCTTCCGGAACGCGATGTTGAAAAACCATTCCTTATGCCGGTTGAAGACGTGTTCTCTATTACCGGTCGCGGAACCGTTGGTACCGGACGTGTAGAGCGCGGAAGAATTAAAGTCGGTGAAGAGGTTGAGATCGTCGGGCTCGGTGCACATAAGAAAACAGTGGTTACCGGTGTTGAGATGTTCCGGAAACTTCTCGACGAGGCTATGGCAGGCGATAACGTCGGTCTGCTCCTTCGCGGTGTTGAGAAAGACGACCTTGAGCGTGGTATGGTTGTCGCGAAAGTGAAATCCATTACACCGCACAAGAAGTTCACTGCTCAGGTCTACGTTTTGAAGAAAGAAGAGGGTGGACGTCATACACCGTTCTTTAACGGCTATCGTCCGCAATTCTATTTCCGTACAACCGACGTAACGGGTATTGCTGATCTTCCCGAGGGAACCGAGATGATTATGCCCGGTGACAACGTCGATAATATGACAATTGAATTGATATCACCGATTGCTATGGAAGATGGTCTTCGTTTTGCTATTCGCGAAGGCGGTCGTACGGTCGGTGCAGGAATTGTAACAAAAATCATTGAGTAATGGGTAATACGCTGCCCTCGCTGAGGGCAGCGAAGTCCGCCGCCGCGGCGGACTTTTTTTGCACCCGGAAAAAGGGTTGCATAACAAACAAAGGATAGTAATCTCTATGCGTGGTCAGAAGTTTCGCATTAAATTAAAATCATACGATCATAATCTGATCGATAAGTCGACTGAAAAGATAATCAAAACAGTTCGATCAACGGGCGCCGTGGTGTCGGGACCGATACCGTTACCGACGAAGAAGACTCTATACACAGTCCTGCGGTCGCCGCACGTCGATAAAAAATCGCGTGAGCAGTTTGAGATACGGACGCACAAAAGGTTGATTGATATTCTTCATTCAACCAATAAAACCGTAGATTCTCTAATGAAGCTCGAATTGCCCGCCGGTGTCGATGTCGAGGTGAAAGTATAAGACCGCGGTGGTAGTGTAACGGTGGATGATTATTGTTGATTGTAATTGTTTAAAGTTGTTTTATCCCGACGAGGAGACTCAATCGTGAGTGTAGTATTATTAGGTAGAAAATTAGGAATGACCAGTATCTTTGATGATAGTGGCTTGCAGATCCCGTGTACGGTGGTCGAGGCGGGTCCGTGCACCGTTGTTCAGGTGAAGACAAGCGAAAACGACGGATACGACGCTGTGCAGATAGGCTATGAAGATATGCCGCAGAAAAAGGTTCGCAAACCGTTGCAAGGTCATTATAAAAAAGCAAATGTTAAACCAAAGCGTCGTCTTGAGGAAGTCAGACTGAAGTCCGATGCAACCGATAAAAAGATTGGTGATACAATCGATGTCTCTGTATTCGAAGCCGGTGATTCAGTTTCGGTGAGCGGGGTTACGAAGGGAAAGGGCTTTCAGGGTGTAGTGAAACGGCACGGTTTCAGCGGTGGTGTCCGTACGCACGGCCAGAGCGATCGTCTCCGTGCACCTGGTTCAGTAGGGTCCAGTTCATACCCCTCCCGTGTATTCAAGGGGTTGAGTATGGCCGGACGAATGGGCGGCAAAAAATTAACCGTTCGCAATTTAAAAGTGGTGAAAGTTATTCCGGAATCGAATCTGGTTCTCATCAGAGGTGCAGTGCCCGGATCGATTAACGGCTTGGTTAGAATTACTAAACTATAAAACGTGGCTATGGAACTTGAAGTATATAAAATTGACGGCACCGCATCAGGTGAAAAGATAACATTATCCGATGAGATATTCGGCATAGAGCCTCACGCTCATGCGATATATCAGGCGGTAAGGTTGTACCTTGCCTCGCAGCGGCAGGGTACTCATAAAGTCAAGGGTCGGAGTGAGGTACGCGGCGGCGGACGCAAACCCTGGCGTCAGAAAGGTACCGGACGCGCGCGTGTCGGAACGATACGGTCACCGCTGTGGGTCGGTGGAGGCGCCATTCATGGTCCTCAACCCAGAAACTATGCTTTTAAACTGCCGAAGAAAGTCAAAGAACTGGCTCGTAAATCGGCTCTGTCACAAAAAGTCCGTGATGAGCAGATACGAATTGTAGAGGATTTTACGTTTGATGAGCCCAAAACAAAACAAGTTGTTTCTTTTTTAACGGCATTAGGGCTTGATAGCACAAAGACGACCCTCGTTCTTGCAAAAAACGACAAGAATATTGCCAAGTCGGGACGTAACATCGGGAACTTTGCAGTACTTGAAGCCGCGAATGCATCTACCTATGAATTGCTGGATAATAAAATGCTGCTTATACAAAAAAGCGCGGTTGAAGTACTCTCAAATGGTTTCCCGAAAACAGGAGCGCGTACCAAATGAAGATTAATGTTTTAAAGAAACCGCTGATAACTGAAAAAATGTCGATGCTTGCAAGCAAGCGGCAGTATGCATTTGCGGTTGACATAAACGCCAATAAGATTGAAATCCAACGGGCGATCGAAAATAAATTTAATGTCGATGTTGAAAGCATCCGTACGATTCGGGTAAAGGGAAAAAAGAAAACGCAGCTTACCCGGCGCGGTCGCTTTGAAGGTCACCGACCAAACTGGAAAAAAGCAATTGTTACTTTGAAGGAAGAACAGGAAATCGATTTCTTCCAAGAGGAATGATCGGAGATTTTATAGATGGCAATAAGAAAATTAAAACCAATGACTCCGGGAACAAGGTTCTATAGTGTTTCCGCTTTTGAAGAACTTACAACCGATAAACCGGAACGTTCTCTCGTCAAGCCGTTGAAAAAATCCGGCGGACGTAACAATACGGGGAGAACGACAAGCCGTTTCCGCGGCGGAGGACATAAGCGGCAGTACAGGTTGATTGATTTCAAAAGAAATAAAGAGAATATCCCCGCAAAGGTTGCTACCATTGAGTACGATCCAAACCGGTCGGGAAGAATAGCATTGTTACACTATGCGGATGGTGAGAAGCGATATATCCTCGCACCGGACCGGTTGAAAGTCGGTGATAGTGTGATAACGAGTGAAAGTGCAGAAGTGAGGATCGGGAACACGCTGCCGTTGCGAAATATTCCGGTCGGAACCTTTGTACATAATATAGAAATGCGCCCCGGAAAAGGCGGACAGATAGCGCGAAGTGCCGGCACTTCAGCTCAAATTACCGCCAAGGAGGGCACGATTGTCCAGATAAAACTTCCGTCGGGTGAGGTTCGTATCACTTCGCAAAACTGCAAGGCGACGATCGGTGTGGTAAGTAATGTCGACCACGAAAATATTTCCTTCGGAAAAGCCGGCCGTAAGCGATGGTTCGGTCGTCGTCCGCATAATCGCGGAGTATCGATGAACCCGGTCGACCATCCTCACGGTGGCGGTGAAGGCAAGGCACCTCAGGGAAATCCGCATCCGGTATCTCCGTGGGGTTTGAACGCAAAGGGCAAGAAAACCCGGCGCGGTAAAAAAGCATCTGATAAATTTATCGTAAAACGCAGAAAAAAGTAATTTGAGTAGGTTAAAATAATATTATGGCACGATCGTTAAAAAAAGGCCCGTATGTTGATGAGAAACTTATGAATAGAGTTGAAGCTCTGAATAAGTCTAGCCAGAAAAAGGTAGTAAAAACCTGGAGCAGAACATCAACGATAACCCCCGATTTTGTCGGGCACACAATTGCAGTGCATAATGGTAATAAATTTATACCGGTTTATATTCAGGAAAGTATGGTCGGTCATAAACTCGGTGAATTTGCACCGACCCGGATCTTTCGTAGCCATCCCGGTGGTAAATCGGAACGGGCATAATAAACGAACTTGGTGGAGAAACCTTAACTATGGAAGCACGCGCAGTTCATAAATATTTACCGACATCACCCCGCAAGATGCGTTTGGTAATCGATCTCATTCGCGGAAAAGGTGTCGAGGAAGCGATATCGATTCTGCACTTTTCGCCGAAGCATTCCGCAAAAGAAGCCGAGAAAACGCTTCGGTCGGCAGTCTCTAATTTGCAGAATAAAGAAGAAGCCGGAAGAATTGATTTCTCGCAAATTTATGTCAAGGATGTATTTGTAAACAACGGTCCGACGATGAAACGGATCAGGCCGGCTCCGATGGGACGTGCTTACCGCGTCATAAAACGCTCGAACCATTTAACGATCGTTGTTGCAATCCGCGATGATGTGATAGCACAAAAACGTGAAAAAGCCGCTAAGAAAAAAGCGCCGGTAAAGAAACAACCGCAGGTAAAGGAACAACCGAAAAAACAGGTGACAACAAAACAGGAACAAGAAAGTTAAAGGAGTAATAATTTGGGTCAGAAAGCGCATCCGGTAGGTCTTCGTCTCGGTATTATCAAATCCTGGGATTCTAACTGGTATGACGGTAAAAGTTTTTCTCAGAAACTTCAGGAAGATGTGATGGTCCGGAATTACATTCGGAATCGAATGAAGAAGGCCGGCATCTCGAAGATTCTTCTCGAGAGAACACCGAAACGTGCCGTTATTACCATTCACACATCTCGGCCGGGTATAGTTATCGGTCGCAGCGGTAAAGAAATATCCCAGCTTGAAGAAGAGCTAAAGAAAATAACCAATAAAGACGTGAAGATCCTTATCCATGAAATCAAACGACCTGAGTTGGATGCGTACCTTGTAGCTGAAAATATTGCTAATCAAATCGAAGGAAGAATCTCTTTCCGGCGGGCAATGAAAACCGCTATTACCGCTTCGATGCGTATGGGTGCGGAAGGTATTCGTATTATGTGTGCGGGAAGACTCGGCGGTGCCGAAATGGCCCGGACAGAGCAGTATAAAAAAGGCAGAATACCGCTGCACACGCTCCGTGCCGATATTGATTACGCTACAGCTTCTGCGCAGACCATTTACGGTATCATAGGGGTAAAAGTATGGATCTGCAAAGGCGAAGTCATTGGTCAGATGACTCAAGTACGATAGTTTGCTGAAGGAGACGTATTATGTTAATGCCAAAAAGGGTAAAGTACAGAAAAGCACATCGCGGAAGGCGGAGGGGAAACTCCCATCGCGGTTCAATCGTGAGTTTCGGTGATTTTGGACTGAAAGCTCTCGAACCGGGGTGGATCACAAGCCGCCAGATTGAGTCGGCACGTGTCGCCATTACGCGTATGATGAAAAGGGAGGGCCGGCTCTGGATACGGATTTTCCCCGATAAACCCGTAACCAAAAAACCCGCCGAAACCCGGATGGGAAAAGGTAAAGGTGCCCCCGAGTTTTGGGTGGCAGTGGTTAAACCCGGACGTATAATGTTTGAAATAGCCGGTGTCAACAGAAAAATAGCCGATGAAGCTATGCGCCTTGCTTCCCATAAGTTGCCGATAAAAGCACGGCTTGTCACACGTAGCGATGTGGAGAGATAAACCATGGAAAAAATTAAAATTAGAGAAATTCGTGAGATGTCGACCGAGGAGCTTCAGAAGAGAATTATAGATGAACGAATCAACCTCGAAAATTTACGGTTTCAGCACGCGACAACGCGGATCCAGAATACGGATAACCTGAAAAAAAGCCGGCACCTTATCGCCCGTATGATGACGATTATACAGGAACGTGAACTGGGGAAGGCTGAGCAACTTATCGCTGCACCGAAACAAACATCAAAAAAAGTATCGAAGACTGAGGAATAAGTAGAAACGTATGGAAACTACTGCACCTGCAAGCAAAACAGAAAGAACAACACAACGAAAATCTCGCATCGGCAGGGTTGTAAGCGACAAGATGGACAAAACCGTCGTTGTATTGATTGAACAGCGTATCGCGCATCCGATTTATAAAAAAATATTTAAGCAAAGTAAGAAGTATGTAGCGCACGATGAAAATCAGGATGCTAAGGTAGGCGATCTTGTTCGTATCATGGAGACCAGACCCTTAAGCAAACGGAAGCGATGGCGGCTGGTAGAAATAGTTGAACGTGCGAAATAATTTTTTGGAGTAAACTGATATGATACAGGAAGAAACAAATTTAATAGTTGCAGATAATTCCGGTGCCAGGCGGGTACGTTGTATCCGCGTGCTCGGGGGTAGTGATCGCAGATACGCAGGGCTTGGTGATCTTATCGTGGTATCGGTAAAAGCTGCAATACCCGGAGCACCGGTTAAAAAGGGTGAGGTATCGCGTGCAGTCATCGTGCGCACGAAGAAAGAAACGAGACGCGAAGACGGAACGTATATCCGATTCGATGAAAATGCAGCAGTACTGTTAAACCCTCAAAACGAACCTCGCGGGACCCGAATATTTGGTCCGGTTGCCCGTGAACTTCGTGATAAACAATTTATGAAAATCATTTCACTCGCACCTGAAGTTTTGTGAGAAGTTTATGAATATCAGAAAAAATGACAATGTACTTGTAATCTCCGGAAACGATGTCGGTAAACAGGGTAGAGTTTTAAAAGTTTTTCCGGAACGAGGAAGGATCATCATCGAAGGCGTGAACATTATAAAGCGGCATCAGCGCCCGACACAGAAAAGTCCACAGGGCGGTATCGTCCAGAAAGAAGGGTCGATTCACTCGACGAATGTTATGATCGTGTGCCCTAAGTGCAATAACGCGTCACGGGTCGGCCGCAAGAGGATCCGCGAAGCCGACACAAAGGTGTCGAAGTTTATGAGAGTGTGTAAAAATTGCGGAGATATGTTTTAATGGAAAAAGATAAAGATCAGAAAAAACAACAGAAAAAGCAGTCGAAGCAGCCGAAGACTGAAAAACCGGGAAAGAAAAAAGGCGGAAAAAAAGATGCTCCGGTAGAGCAAAAACCGCAGATCGAATATGGCATACCGCGGTTGCTTGAACGATGGCGGAAAGAGATCGTGCCTGCGATGATGAAACGTTTTGGTTATAAAAATTCTATGCAGGTGCCGACTGTCGAAAAAATATCGGTAAACATTGGTGTCGGTGACGCGGTGCAGGATCCGAAAATACTCGATGGGATAGTAAGGGAGCTTGCACTGGTTGTCGGTCAGCAGCCGGTCATTACCAAGGCGCGGCAATCTATATCGAACTTTAAATTACGCGAAGGGATGCCTGTCGGTGTCAGGGTTACGCTTCGTCGTGCTATGATGTATGAATTTCTCGACCGGTTAATTAATGCAGCCGTTCCGCGAATCCGCGACTTCCGCGGTTTCAGTGATAAGTCTTTTGACGGCCGCGGAAATTATACGCTCGGTATCAAGGAGCAGATTATTTTCCCGGAAATAGACGTTGACAAGGTGACCCGCATTTACGGAATGGATATTACCATTGTTACGACGGCAAAAACCGATGAAGAAGCTTTCGAACTTCTGAGAAATTTCGGTTTTCCGTTTGTCCGGCGTCAGGAAATCGTTCAACAAACAGATGCAGCATAGAAAAGATATTTAATCATATAAGAGGTGGCTGTGGCGCGAACATCTTTAATCGTAAAAGCAAAAAAAGAACCAAAATACAGTACACGTAAATACAACCGCTGTATGTTCTGCGGACGATCGCGGGCTTATCTGCGAAAATTCGGCGTATGCAGAATATGTTTTCGTAATATGGCGCTCGAGGGAAAAATACCGGGCGTACGAAAAGCGAGCTGGTAAATACGGGATAATGAAACAGAAGGAGATTCGAAATATATGTCGATGACCGATCCAATAGCCGATTTTTTAACCCGCATACGAAATGCCGCAAAAGCGAAGCATAAACGGGTTGATATACCGGTATCAGGTTTGAAAAAAGAAATTGCAAGAATTCTGAAAGATGAAAAGTATATTCAGGATTTCACCATCATTGAAGATCCGAAACAGAATGCCATACGTATCGCATTAAAGTATCGGGATGGCCAGAGTGTTATTAAGGGCCTGGAAAGAGTGAGCCGCCCGGGACTAAGGCAATATTCACATAAGGATAATTTACCACGGGTAATTAACGGACTTGGTGTAGCGGTCATCTCTACATCAAAGGGTGTTATGACGGATAAGCAAGCCCGCCAGGCCGGTGTCGGTGGTGAGGTTATTTGCTATATCTGGTAAAACAATCTTATTTTTAAGCTTCTTTATTAAGGAGAAGGTATAGTGTCACGAGTTGGAAAAAAACCGATTCCCATAGCGAAGGGAGTCAAAATCGAAAGATCAAATGGTACGGTCAAAGTAAAAGGGCCGAAAGGTGAACTATCGGTAGAAGTTAAGCCGGAAATAACCGTAACCATTAAAGAGGAAGAGATAGTACTCGAGCGTCCCTCTGATTCACGTCAGCATAAATCGATGCACGGACTCTATCGTGCCTTAATTGATAGCATGGTGACAGGGGTTACAACAGGATATCAGAAAAAACTCGAGATAGTCGGTGTCGGTTATCGAGCGGAAATGAAGGGGCAAAAATTATCTCTCCAATTGGGATATTCTCATCCTATATTGTTTTCATTACCTCCGGAGATAACCGTTGAAATTCCGGCTCCGACACAGATTCTGATCAGCGGGATAGATAAGCAGCTTGTCGGACAGGTTGCGGCAAAGATCCGAAGTATGCGCCCTGCCGAACCGTATAAGGGCAAAGGCATTAAATATGAAGGCGAGTACATTCGACGTAAAGCCGGTAAGACGGCAGCTAAGTAAGGGTATCAACGTTCATTTAATTTGAAGTACACGTTACTATGACAAAGAAAAATAATATCAGAAGCAGGTCGCGAATCAAGAAATCGGTTCGCAAGAAAATATACGGTACACCGGAAAGACCGCGTCTATCCGTATATAGAAGTCTGAATAACATCTATGTGCAAATAATAGACGATCTCAGCGGGAAAACCTTGCTACAGGTGTCTACCCTTATGCCGGAATTGCGCGACTCGCTCAAATCTGCCTCTGCAATGCAGAAGAGTGTTTCGGTCGGTGAGGAGGTTGCCAAACGGGCACTCGATAATAATATTAAAACGGTTGTATTCGACCGTAACGGATACCGCTATCACGGGCGCGTGAAGGCGCTGGCCGATGCTGTCCGTAAGGGCGGTTTGCAATTTTGAAAAATATGTTCGATAAATTTGTAAAAAAGGATTACCCTTGGCAAAAATAAAAGCAAGTGAATTAGAATTAAAAGAACGATTGGTTCATATTAATCGTGTTGCAAAGGTCGTGAAAGGCGGACGACGATTTAGTTTTAACGCAATCGTTGTAGTCGGTGATCATAACGGCCACGTCGGAATCGGACTCGGGAAAGCGAATGAAGTTGCGGACGCAATCTCGAAGGGCGTTGACGATGCAAAGAAAAATCTGTGCAAGATTCCTATTGTGAACGGAACGATTCCACACGAAATTTTCATTAAGTACGGTGCAGCAAAAGTCCTTATGAAGCCGGCATCGCCCGGTACCGGTATCATCGCAGGCGGCGGCGTTCGGGCGGTCGTTGAGTCAGCCGGGATACGCGATATCCTGACAAAGGCACTCGGGTCGACAAATCCGCATAACCTCGTGAAAGCAACAATGAAGGGCTTATTAAGTTTACGGGATGCACGAACGGTAGCATCCGATCGCGGCATAACACTGAATGATTTATTTAAACAAGCGGCAGTGGAAGAGGCATCCAATGGCTGATAAGAATTTAAAAATTACCCAGATAAAAAGCATAATCGATAATACGAAACGTCAAAAGCGTACTGTTGAAGCGCTCGGTCTGAAGCGTATCCGGCATTCGGTTGTGCACAAGGATACACCGCAAATTCGCGGTATGATCAACACGGTAAAGCATCTTGTTACCGTTGAGGAATTAACATCGAAAGAATAGATTTTTAACGAGCAGGAAAGAAGTAATGACAATAACGTTGAGTTCACTTAAACCGGCTCCCGGATCAAAGAAAAACCGAAAACGGGTCGGACGCGGACCTGGATCGGGGCATGGGAAAACATCGACGCGCGGACATAACGGACAACACTCGCGATCGGGTGCAAAATTCCGTGCATGGTTCGAGGGCGGACAGATGCCGTTGCAACGAAGAGTTCCAAAGTTTGGATTCAGGAGTATCTTTAAAACGACATACCAAGTGGTCAATCTTTCGGATCTCGAAGAATTGCATAAAAAAGAAAAGATTACCGAAGGTGAAGTCACTCCCGGATCACTTGTAGGATTAGGAGTCGTCAGGAAAAATTTCCCCGTAAAAGTTTTAGGAAACGGTGAGATTACAGTTGCATTAAAAGTCAGTGCGCACGCGTTCAGTAAAACCGCGCAGGAAAAAATCAAAGCCGCCGGTGGCACAATTACCATTGTGAAATAAGTATGGGTCGTATAAGCGATAGTTTTCGAAATATTTTTAAAATCCAAGAGCTCCGGACACGTGTACTTTTTACGCTTTCGTTGCTTATTGTTGCCCGTATTGGTGCGCATATTACGCTTCCCGGTGTCGATGCCAGCTTACTTGCCGCAACAATGCGTGATCAGGCACAGGATACATTGTTCGGTCTGTATGATTTGTTCGTGGGCGGAGCTTTCAGCAATGCCGCGATATTCGGCCTCGGTATTATGCCGTATATCAGCGCCTCGATTATTATACAGTTGCTCGGCGCCGTTGTTCCGTATTTCCAGAAACTTCGCCAGGAGGGTGAGGAGGGTCGGAAAAAGATTGTACAGTTGACCCGTTACGGTACGGTTCTTATAGCAACTATGCAGGCCTGGGGAATGAGCGTTCGGCTCGGATCATTGAGTGCTGCAGGTTTGCCGATCGTACCTCCGGAAGTACAGGGTATTGGATTTACCTTGCAGACAGTACTCTTTCTCACGACGGGAACGATCTTTCTCATGTGGTTGGGTGAGCAAATTACCGAGCGGGGTATCGGGAATGGTATCTCACTTGTGATATTTATCGGTATCATTGCACAATTTCCGCATGCAATATTAGATGAATACCAGATGGTTGCGTCCGGTGCGCGGGGACTGGTCATTGAGATCGTTATTATTGCAAT
>Ga0209498_1000715_pt1 | contig 20553 bp, 17 predicted proteins | sample WalLakDeSediment_FD_184131 | JGI IMG/M metagenome (GOLD analysis project Ga0209498, IMG submission 184131) | Lake sediment microbial communities from Walker lake, Nevada to study Microbial Dark Matter (Phase II) - Walker Lake 11/02/13 Deep... | ecosystem: Environmental > Aquatic > Freshwater >... | reverse complement strand
CAGGAAGTGGGGTGAGCTCAAAAGCAGCCTTTTCCTCATTGAAGAGGTGGAAGGAGAGGTGGCTGCAGCAAAAGCGAAGAAAATCGATGTGAAAGCCGCCGAAGTCAAAATTGCGGAAGCCAGAAAACTTTTTGAGTATGAAGGTGATTATGCCGCGGCCCGCCTGGCGGCATCTCAGGCCCGGGCCATGCTCGCCCGGTAATTGAAAGCATGATCTGAGGACAAGCCTGTCCAAAATAAGATCTTCACCGCAAAGGCGCAGAGGACACAGAGAAATCATTTTTTATTTGGCGGTGAGAAGCCGCCAAATAAAAAGTCCTCTTGGGCATGATGCCATGTATCTTTTCCATGGTCCCAGCAGCGGCGAGGAACTGCCAGGGGGCTGACCTTGGGTCATCGGAATTCAACATTCCTCGGAGTAATGGAGCCTTCATGTCTCGCGGCGACTACTCGCTTTCAACATTTATTTGGCTGATCATCGCCTTCCTGGTCATCTACCCCCTGTCGTTCCTACTGGTGGAGAGCTTCAAGATCGTCGAAACCGGCGGGTTCGGCATCGGAAACTTCATAGAATTTTTCCACGACACCTACTATCTCAAGACCTTTGCCAACACCCTTTGGCTGAGCACCCTGGTGCTCCTGACCTCGACGCTCTTCGGGATCCCCCTTGCCTACATCCTCGCGCGCTACAGGCAGGTTGGAAAGACCGTGTTCACGGCCCTGATCCTGCTCCCCATCGTCCTTCCCGCTTACGCGGGTGTGTTCGCGTTCATCATTTTCTTCGGAAAATTCGGGACCCTAAACCTGCTCCTCATGGAGGCAGGAATCATCAGCACTCCCATCAATTTCATTTACGGGCTCCACGGCCTGGTCTTTGTCCAGGCCCTTCACATGCTTCCCTTTATTGTCCTGAGCCTCGCCGCAGGGTTTACCCAGATCGACCCGGCTTTCGAGGAAGCGGCCGAGGTCGAGGGAGCGAGCGGCTTCCGGAGATTCATCACCATCACCCTGCCCCTTTGCACGCCCACCTACCTGGCCGGCGCCGTCATCGTTTTCCTGTGGCCCTTCACGGACTGGCTCACGCCGTTGATCCTGGGGCAGGTCGACTATCTCCCCTCCATCGCCTACATCAACATCGCCTATCACTTCACCGATATGCATCGCAAGTACATGGGAATTGTGGCCGTGGTGGTTTCCTCCGTCGTTTGCATCTCTCTCTTCCTGCTCGCCCGGTGGTGGGTGGAGAGAAAGAAATACACCGGCCTTTCAAAGGGAACGACCTCTGAAGGCAGGGTCATCGAGCCTGGAATTCTGTTGAAAACGGCCTCCTATCTGTACATGGGATTGACTGCGTTTATTGTCCTTCTGATCCCTATTGTGCTGGGACTTTCGGCTTTTTCAAGGAGGTGGGTCTTTTCGCCCTTTCCGACTTACTGGACCCTGGATAATTTCAGAGTCATCCTTGCAGAAAGCCCGCTGCTGATCCAGAACTCCTTTGTCTTCAGCGCTGTGGCCCTTGTTTTCGGCATCGTTTTCGGCCTTCCTGCCGCCTATATCATTGTCCGCACCAGGGTCAGGGGCAAAGACGCGCTCGACTTTGTGATCACCCTGATGCTGGCTTTCCCGGGAATGGCGGTCGGCGTCAGTTACCTCCTGGCGTTCTGGAACACCATTCCTCTGGCCACCCACTGGATGATCATGCCCCTCGCTTTGTTTGCGCGGCGGCTCCCCTACTTTTTGAGGATGGCCCATTCCTCTTACCTCCAGCTCGATGTGTCCCTGGAGGAGGCGTCCGAAGTCTCGGGTGCGGGGAAACTCAGGACTTTTTTTTACATCTCTTTGCCTTTGCTCATCAAAGGGGTGCTCGTGGGCGTGGTGATGTTTTTCATCATGGCCTTCCAGGAAATTTCAACCGCCATATTCCTTTACCGGGGAGGATGGGAAACCCTGCCCATCGGGATCTTCCTGAATTGGCACCGCGGCATGGAATTCGGAATTGCTGCGGCCATGGCCTTTCTCATGATCGTGATCACCTTTATTCTCCTGTTAATCATATCGAGAATCGGCGGGAGTATTCTGAAAGCGGCCTGGGGCCCGGGCAGCAGATAAGCGAGAAGGGCAAGCTCGCTTTGCTCGCAATCGGAATAATGGAATGATGGAATCATGGAACATCGCAATAATAGACTGGTGGAATCATGGCATTCATAGAGATCAAGAATCTTTTCAAGCGCTTTAAGAAGGTTGTTGCGGTCAACCGCATCCATATCGACATAGCACAGGGAGAGATGCTGACGCTTCTGGGGCCCAGCGGGTGCGGCAAAACCACGACCTTGCGTTGTATCGCGGGATTGGAAAGACCTGAAGACGGGGACATCGTGATCGACGGCAAATCCATGGTTGCCGAAGACTTTGTCCAGCCCTCGAAAAGGGGAATCGGCATGGTGTTTCAAAATTATGCGGTCTGGCCCCACATGAAGGTGGTAAACAACATCATTTACGGCTTGAAATTTCAGGGTTTTTCCAAGAAGGAAATCCGGAGTAAAGCTGAACAGGTCCTGGACCTGGTGGACCTGAGCGGCCTTGAAGAGCGATACCCCGGCCAACTGAGCGGAGGCCAGCAGCAGAGGGTGGCCCTTGCACGGGCCCTGGTGAGGAACCCCAAGGTGCTGCTCCTGGATGAGCCCCTGAGCAATCTGGATGCCAAGCTCAGAGAAAAAATGAGGTTTGAAATCAAGAGTCTGGTAAAACGCATGGGGATTACCTCGGTTTACGTAACCCATGATCAGGCCGAGGCCATGGTCATCTCCGATCGAATCGTGGTGATGGAATCGGGAAACGTGGTGCAGATCGGCAACCCCGAGCAGATCTATCAAAACCCGGCCAACCGATTCGTGGCCGACTTCATCGGCGCCATGAACTTCATTTCCGGAGAGATCGTCCGCGTCCTTCCTGATTCCGGCAACGTTCAGGTGCGCACCGAATGCAGCGGGAACATGCTCTGTCAGACACCCGACATGGCTGCAACAACATCAGGCAAACAAGTGTACGCTTCTATTCGTCCCGAGGATGTGCAAATCCTTTCCAACCCGCCCCAAGAGACGGAAAACCTTTTCAAAGGCACCATTGCCCACAGAGCGTACCTGGGGAACTTCATGTTCTTCTTTGTCAACATCAACGGCACCATGATCAGGGTGCAGGTCCCCCACCACCTCCCTCACGAAGAAGGCGATGAGGTTTACCTGTTCCTGAATCCGCAAAAATGCATGATTCTGTTCTGACAACGTGGCGAGAAGCTGAAAAAGGCCTGCGCCTTGATCACCCAAAGGTTGGATCCCACGAACTTGACACAGGCGCTTTTCGTTTTTAAGTTTTTTGCCTCGATCCAATAAACCCAAAGCAAGAAAGGAGAAGCGAATGCCTACCCTAAAAGGATCCAAGACCGAACACAACCTGCTAGCCGCCTTTGCAGGCGAATCCCAAGCCCGAAACCGTTACACCTTTGCCGCAAGCATCGCCAAGAAGGAGGGCTTTGAGCAGATCAGCCGCATTTTTACAGAAACCGCGGATAACGAAAAAGAGCACGCCAAGGTCTTCTTCAAGCAGCTCGAAGGCGGCGAGGCCACCATCACGGCCGGTTACCCCGCGGGCGTTATCGGCGGCACCCTGGAGCAGCTCAAGTCGGCGGCCGCCGGCGAAAGGATGGAGTGGACCACCCTCTATACCGGGTTTGCCGATGAAGCTGCACAAGAGGGATTCAAGGACATTGCCAACACGTTCAGGCAGGTGGCTGCCGTCGAAGAATGGCACGAGCGGCGCTACAACAAGTTGATCGAAGCGGTGCAAAACGGGACGGTCTTCAAGAAACCGGAAAAAGCCCTGTGGAAGTGCATCAATTGCGGTCGCGTTCTCGAGGCTGTGGAAGCACCGGCGGTGTGCCCCACATGCCAGCATCCCCAGGCGTTCTTTGAGCTTTTTGCAGAAAACTACTGATTAGATGGGAGAAAGTCACGCAAAGCCGCAAAGCGCGCCAAGAGATAGCCTCATGGTGGGGCATTTTTGATTCACAGACGGTTCACGGCGCACGGCACAAGGCGTGATGCTCCACCCGCAGAGCGAGTGGCCTCAGAAAGCCCCCTCAAAGGGGGCGCTTGATTGCCCGGTTTGCCTGGACTTCAAATATAGTCCCTCCCCTACCCCTCCTCCACCCTCCGCAGTAGCTCTGCTACGGAGGACGGGCGCCAGGGGAGGGGAATTCTTGTAGGAGCTTTTTAAACCCCGGGTAAGGGTTCACAGGTTCTGGGTTCAACGTTCAAGGTTGGGGACAAAGACAGACTTGACTACCCCAAAACCTGCCGAAGCAGGCTGTCTTCGCTAAATAGGTTCCCATGGACCCCTGGTTTTCATGGGGCAACGCAAAGATCGGGGTTGTCATAAGACAATCCGCCTCCAACGTGGAATCCGGGGGGCAGAAATGAAACCCTGCACCTCTGAACCTTTGAACCCGTGAACGGTTACAACCCCGGATCGGTAGAACCTATCCGGGTCCTCGACCAGAGGTGGAAGGTTTTATCAAGATTTACCACCAGGGATGGTGATACCGGGGATGACCGCGGTAATAGTAGCCCCGGGGCCCGTAATAGTAATGGAAGTAAGCTCGCGGATAGGGAGGGTACACATACCGAGGTTCCACAACGACCATTTCAGTTTCCGCACAGATCTCCTCCACGGTCTCGCTCATAAGATGGCCGTCCTGCCAGACCCGTTTGGTCACGACTCGACAATTGGGTTTTCCGGCCACGGCTCGAGGAACCGCCTCAACGGCTGAGCCTTTCTCGTCATAGTACACCACCGGCCTGTCCTGGCGAGCCGCATCTCTTGCCGCCTGGTAGTCCTGGTCAACGGCATTGCCCACCAATCCTCCGAATATGGTTCCCGCCGCCAGGCCGATGAGAGTGCCTGCCGTATTGCCCCCGATAGCCTGCCCAAGCAACGCCCCTGTCCCTGCACCAATCAGCGATCCTCTTTGCGTGTTGTATCGATCAGGAGGATAATGAGCACAGGAAATAAGGGTCGCGGAAAAAAGCAAAATCATAAGAATAGTTAGTTTTTTCTTCATCCTTCGCCTCCAATCTCCCATGGGCAGGCCCGCCTTTTGAAAGCCTCTCATACTCAAGCGCAATCAAGCAGATGGTCTGCCTTTAGAATGCTGGTGTAGTGTCTCAGCGTATAATTTTCCTCGCTAGTTCCCTTCACCCCCACCTTGCCTCCCCCACACGCGGCGCGAGCGCCCGCGCTGCGCGTCAAGGGGGAGGAAACTACCAGCCGTTGCTCGAACTTCCCCTCCCCTGGTGGGAGGGGTAACTCGAACTTCCCCTCCCTTGGTGGGAGGGGTAAGGGGAGGGGGAAGCAAATGGCCATTGTCAAGTAAACATGAGAGACACTACCGTAATGCATACTGATTTTGAATTATTAGACGCATGGATGTAAGGAAAGTTTACAGAAGAAAATCCGCTGGAAATGAATAGGCCCTTGCTTTATACTAGCATCAACCTTGACGGACTCGTAAAAAGTCCCAGCCCGTCATTGCGAGGCGCAAAGCGCCGTGGCAATCTCTTGGCTATTCGGGCACTTCTGAGATTGCCGCAGTGAGTTTACCCTGAGCGAAGTCGAAGGGCTCGCAATGACAAATCGGCGGTTTTCGGACTTTTTACGAATGCATCAACCTTGATGCGTTCGTAAAAAGTCCGAAAGTGCCTTTTTCTGTCATTCCCGTGAAGACGGGAATCCAGTCTTTTCAAGCACTTCTAGACTCCCGCCTCCGCGGGAGTGACGACTGCGGGGGCTTTTTACGAATGCATCAACCTTGATTTCAGCAAAAGGGGTGCCTGATGAAGCTCGGTATAATCGGTCTGCCTCAGTCCGGCAAGTCCACCCTGTTCGGTGCGCTCTCAGGAACCCGCGGGCAGGCAGAGGCGCTTAAACCTTCTCGATCCGAGCATCACGTGGCCACAATCAGGGTGGCGGACGAAAGGGTGGATTTTTTGACCTCTCTCTACAAGCCCAAGAAAACAACCTATGCCCAGATCGAGTATCTCCTTCCCGGCCAGGCGGCTTCCAGTGTGCCGGGCAAAGGGGAAAGCCAGGTTCTGAACCAGGTTCGGCCGTGTGATGCCATACTTCACGTGGTCAGGAACTTCGAAGGACCCGGAGGAATTCCGCCCAACCCCGAGGCGGATTTCCGGCAGTCTGAAGAAGAGATGATCCTGAGCGATCTTGTGGTGGCTGAGAAGCGTATTGACCGGATCGATCTTGACGCCAAACGGGGCAAGAAGCCGGACGAGGAGGAGCTTTCCCTGGTCAAGACAAGCCGGGAAATGCTGGAACGGGGGCTCCCCCTCCGGCTTAGGCCTGAGCTGGCCAACGCCCAGGCCTTAAGGGGGTTCACCTTTCTCTCCGCCAAACCCCAGCTTGTGATCATCAACAATGACGATGAAGATGAAGCCATGCCGGATTGGCCCCAAAAGCCGGAGCATATTGAAACCCTCGTGGTCCGGGCCCGGCTTGAGCATGACATTGCCTCCATGCCTCCTGATGACGCCCGCGAATTCATGGAGGCTTACCACATTGACCGCTCCGTCCTGGACCGGCTCATTCAAAGCTCTTACCGTCTCCTGAGCCTCATCTCCTTTTTTACGGTTCTCAATGATGAGGTGAGGGCCTGGACCATGAAACAGGGGCTGCCCGCCCTGGAGGCTGCAGGGACGGTGCATACGGACATGAAAAAGGGCTTTATAAGGGCGGAAGTCGTCTCCTTTGACGACCTCAAGACCTTCGGATCGTTCCACGAGGCCAAACAGAAAGGAGTCGTCCACCTGGAGGGCAAGGAGTATGTGGTGAAGGATGGAGACATCATTAACTTCAGGTTCAATGTGTGAAGAGAGAAGGAGACAGGAGACAGGAGACAGAATACAGAAGGAACAACGGAAGGAAGGAATGATGGAATAATGCTCCACTTTCCTATTTTCGTGTTTTCTTGATTTCGTGTTTTCGTGGTTGATATTTTCTTTTTTTCATTCATCCTCTGCGGTCTCGGCGCTCTTTGCGGTAAGCATTTTCTTTTTGGAGGCATAATCGATGAAAAAAATTCGCGCAGCGATTATCGGTGCGGGCGGTTACGGCGGTTGCGGGGCCACGGAGCTTCTGATCGGGCATCCCTACGCGGAAATCGCAGCCCTTTTTGACAAGCAGGATATCGGCAGGCCCATCAGCGATCTTTACCCTCATCTCAAGGGATTTTGCGATCTTCCCTTGCTCGATCCGGATGAGCCGAACCGGCCCGAAGACGTTGATGTGGTCTTCTTTTCAACGCCCGACGGCGTGGGACAAAAGGAAGCAAAGCGCTGGTTGAGCAAAAATATCAAAGTAATCGATTATAGTGGTGATTTCAGGTTTAATAACACCGCGATCTACCAGGGCTATGCCGCGCGGATCGGCAAGAGCCAGGAGCATGCTTCCCCGGATATCCTGCCTCAGGCCGTTTACGGCCTGGCCGAACTGCACCGCAAGGAGATCGCCAAGGCTATGGTTGTGGGCAATCCCGGATGCTTTGCCGTAAGCTGCATTCTGGGGCTGGCGCCAGCCATGAAAGGGAATCTTATCGAAAAGGGCTCCATCATCTGCGACTCCAAGACAGGGGTGTCAGGAGCAGGCAAAAAACCCGCCCCCAATTTTCATTATCCTGCCAGGTACGATGCGATGAACGCCTACAGGATCTCCGGCCATCAGCACGTCTACGAGATAGAACGGGAGCTGGGCCTGGTAGCGGGCACGGAGATCCAAATCACCTTCACCCCCCACGTCATCCCCTTGTGCCGGGGGATCCTGAGCACCATCTACGCCGATCTGAAACCAGGGCAAAGCGCCGAGACCGCTTTGGAAGCTTATCAGTCCCTTTACGAGGGAGAAGCCTTTGTGAGAGTCTTTGGGCCGGGCAGCACCTTGACGAGCACGGATGTGCGGGGCTCTAATTTCTGCAATATTTCGGTGAACACAGATCCCAGAACAGGCAAACTCATTGTGGTGAGCATCATCGACAACCTGATGAAAGGGCAGGCAGGCAGTGCGGTTCAAAACATGAACCTCATGTTCGGCCTGGAAGAAACAGCAGGGTTGCTCAGACCCGGCCAGTATCCATAGTGCCGTGCCTCGGGAGTCTTGCCCCCAAGAACGGCATTTTGAAATGCTGGAACAACGCCTCGCATTTGTCCCACTTGCCGGAGACACGAAAATCCGAAATCTGAAGATGGTTTTTCATTCCAAAACCAAGAGGGACGGGTCGGGATTTCTTCCCTTTGTGGCTCTTTTTGGATTGACTGCTGAAAAAAACACGGCTATATTGTTGAATGTCCGGACAATCAGCGATACGGTTGTGACATGGAAATAGACCGAATTATTGATCTGAAAAAATTATTGGGGAAAAAGTCCTTCTTCCTGTTCGGCCCCAGAGCGACCGGGAAGTCAACCCTCGTCAGCGGGCAGCTATCGGGCTCGGCAACCATTATCGACCTTCTCGACTCCCGGTTGTTTTTAAGACTGTCCGCAGCCCCCCATGACCTGGAACAGATTATAGACGCCGGCGATTTCCGACTCATCGTTATCGATGAAATCCAGCGCATCCCGGAACTGCTCAATGAGGTCCACCGGCTCATTGAAAACCGTAAAATCAGGTTCCTGTTGACGGGCAGCAGCGCCAGGAAGCTGCGTAGAGGACAGGCAAATCTTCTTGCAGGCCGTGTTTGGGAGGCAAGGCTGTTCCCGCTCACATGGAAGGAAGCACCCGATTTCGATCTGGGAAAATATCTTCGTTATGGAGGCTTGCCGGCTGTCTACCTCAGTGAATTCCCCGAAGAAGAGCTCGACGCATATGTCAATACGTACCTGAAAGAAGAGATCATAGCCGAGGGTCTGGTCCGAAAACTGCCGCCCTTCACCCGTTTTCTCCGCTCCATTGCCCTGGCAAACGGCGAAGTGCTTAATTTCACCAAGCTTGCAAATGACTGTCAGGTCGCTGCCTCCACGGTAAGAGAGCATGTCGGTCTTCTTGAAGACACCCTGGTCGGATTTTTGCTGCCCCCATGGACCGAGTCCAGAAAAAGGAAAGCGATTAAGTCAGGCAAGTTTTATTTTTTTGATCCGGGGGTCACTCACACTCTTGCGGGCACCCTGGTCCTCGACCGCAACTCCGATTTGTACGGCAAGAGCTTTGAGCAATTCATAGGCATGGAGATCCGGGCTTTCCTTAGTTACAGCAGAATAAAGCTTCCTTTTACATACTGGCGATCCACCCATGGACATGAGGTGGATTTTCTCATCGGAGAAAAGACCGCCATAGAGGTCAAGGCAACTGCGCGGGCGGTGCCGGGAGATTTCAAAGGGCTCAAAGCGCTTGCCGAGGAGCGTCTGTTTTCAGATCTCTTTCTGGTGACGCAGGATGCGGTGGCCACCCGACAGGCCGGCATTCAGGCAATTCACTGGGAGGATTTCTTGAAACGGTTATGGCAGGGAGACATTGTCGCGACCGACTGACTTCCTTTAAGGTGTGGTTGACCCCTGCCGGTAAGGTGTGGTTGACCCCTGCCGGATCCATTTCAGCGAAACTCGCAACTTTGAAAACAGCACCGCTCGCGAGCCCCGTCAATCCTCACACGCGCGAACCCCTCCCCACAAGAGCTTGTCAGGCCAAGTCGGCGGCGGGTGGAGTCATCAGCAGCGATGGCAACGTCCAGTTTCCGTCCCAACATGTTCAGCATTGTGTATGTGTCGGACAGCTCGACCGTGGAAGGCAAGAACTCGGACCGGCAGCCCTTGTAACCCAAGAGCAGAAGCCGCCGAGCGCCATGGCGCGCCGCAATCGCGGCCTGCCGGATCGTTTCTTTCACGGAGTTTCGCAACAAGAGCAGGTTGAGGATCGCTCTGGAATGAGAGACTAGGCGCAGCCATTCCCCTTTTCCGGCAGAGACGCCAAAACTCTCCAGCAACCCCTGCTCAGCCAATCGGAAAACCAGGCGAGGATTGGAAGAGTTGGTTGTGAGACCGGCCCGAAGCCCTCGCGCATGGACAAGTCCGAGCATCTCGGAAAGTGCCGGATGGAGCGTCGGCTCGCCGCCTCCGAGAGCCACGGCCTCGGTCCCCTCGAGAGCCAGTTCGTCGAGCAGGCCGCCGAATTGAGACACCGGCATGCAAAGATCCGTCTTCCGCTGATCGCAGTATGCACAGCGATTGTTGCACCGCTCGGTAATCTCTATGGAGGCCAGCCGAAACCTGTCATTCCTCATCTTCAGCCTTCCCCTCGTCTTTGTCGCTTTCACTCTCCTGCCGACCTGCGGGCAACGAAGTCAGGCGGGGCTCACACATCTCTTTGTAAACCAACCGCAGTGCCTCTCGACCGTCCTCGGTATACACGCCCTCGGCTTTCTCGATCAGAAGCTTCAGCCGGTCTTCCAGGAAAGGCCGGGCGCGGCCCATCCCTCGAATGTCAATACACAGGGTATAGATCAGAGCGACACGCTGATAAAGATAATCAAGTTGCTCCTCAGCAGCCCCATACCACTTTTCAACCCCTTTCCCGAGACGCACTGCCAGGGCAAGCCATCGCGTGCAATCCTCCGGTTTCACCTCTGAGGGAAGCACCCGGCTCAACTCATACTCCATAACCGCTTCAGCCCGGGTGTTCACTTCATCTATCGCCTTTTTCACCTGCTCCATCGTCTCAGAGATCCAAAAATACCCCACCGACGGATACCCCGCCCGTCCGCGCAGCACAGGTAAGACGTGCTCTTCAACGAGTTGAAGACGATGGGTTTCAAGGGAGGCCGGCAAGCTCAAAGGACGGCTCAGGACAGACACATCATCCAGATAATTGTAACGGATGGCATCTGCGAGGTCCCTTACATATTGCTTTCTGGTCTCCGGCGCCGGCCCGTCTTGAGGCAGTAGAAGGGTGTTCCGCACCTCGAATCTCCCGATCCCTCGCTCCTCTGCACGGCTAAGAAGCTGCCTGAGTTTCTCCTCGTCAACGGCATTTCGATTGCCGAAAGAAAGCGGGGTCTCTCCGTCGTTGGGAACCTCGATCAGAAAACCTCGCCACACATCCTCAAAATCAGTACCCAGTTCACGGGCTAGGTCATCCAGTTGGCCTCGGAGCGCTTTGGCGCGCTCAAAGTCGATGTGGCGCAGCACATTTTCAAACTCCTCCGACAACGTTACGACCAGTCCCGGATCGCTGCACTCGACAAGGAGCTGACGCATATTTTCCACCCTCCAAATTGATTTCGAATTGGGGACCGAGGGGGCAAGGAGTCACAAATCATCCGTCGCTTTTCCCCCCTTTTGAGCTTTCTTGCGCCGGAGCCTCACAGGACAAATCGGCGCCATCTGTTTTCGATCGACCAGTGACCATTTTTACTTAAGGTCAAACATGATGCTTTCGGGGGTGCTTCAAATGATCGCGAGGGCGGTGGAAAAGGATGCGATCTGCTAATCGGTGACCTTTCTTCGCTCCTCTTCCCGGATCTCTCTTCGGAGCATTTTTCCCACCTTGGATTTGGGAAGCATGTCTCTGAATTCAATATAGTGGGGCACCTTGTAAGGTGCGAGCCGATCCCTGCACCATTTGGTGAGTTCGAAACTGCTCACCCCCCTGACATCGGTTTTAAGGACCACAAAGGCCTTGATCCGTTCACCGACTTTCTCATCCGGCACGCCCACCACACACGAAGAGAGCACCGCCGTGTGCTCCTGGAGGACCCTTTCGATTTCCGCTGCGGCAATTCTGTAGCCCTTGTGCTTGATCATGTCCACGGATCGATCCAGGTAAAAGAGCCGGTTTTCCGAATCAATGCGCACGATGTCCTTGGTCCTGTACCAGACCTGTCCGTTCATTTCGAGGAAGCACTGCCTGGTTTCTTCCGGCTTGTTCCAGTATTTCGTGACCGCGAAGGGAGACGTGCCGATCAACTCACCGGGTTCGCCCGCAGCCACAGGCGTCAGCGTGTCGGGATCAACGAGCTTCCACTTGCTTCCAGGGATCATCTTGCCTGCAGAGCCTTCAGGCGGCATTCCATCCTCTGCGTAAGACATGGAGATGGCGCCGCAAAATTCCGTAGCGCCGTAGCCCTGGTACAGAGGCATTTTGAATCTCTCGAACCACCGCTTTCCCACTTCTACGGGAAGAATGTCGCCGCCTGTTCCACAGTAGCGCAGGGAACTGATATCGTAAAACTCGGCCCGGTCGTGCTCCAGGAGCATCCGGTAAAGGGCGGGCACGGCAAACATGTTGGTCGCCCTGTAGCGCTGGACATGATCAAAAAGCGCGTCCAGCACAACCCTTGGGAGCAGGATAAGGGTCTCTCCTCCCACAATCAAAGGCGCCATGGCATCCATCTCTCCGATAATGTGATAGAGCGGCGCAGCGAGGAGGGAAACGCATTCGCCTTGAGGCGTGACGCCCTGGCTTGCCCTTCTCCACTCCAGGACCCTGTAGAGAAAAAGCCCCTCGGAGAGGGGAACCCCTTTTGGGAACCCCGTGGTCCCGCCTGTGTAGAGAAGCAGAGAAATCCTCTCCCCGCCGGGAAGGCGGAAATCAGGAAGCCCGGATACATCCCCGCGCTTCAGTAAATCTCTGAAAGAAAACACCTTGCTGCTCGAAGGAAATTTGCCCCTTGGAACCCTGTCAAAGCCCCTGGCCACCACCCGCTTCCAGAAAGGCACGAGATCGAGCATGTTGGTGATTACCACTCTTTTCAGGTTGGTCTCGGGGAGGATCTCGTTGACGTAATTGAAATTGCTGTCCATGGAAACAATGGTTTCGGCCCCGCTGTCCTTCACGAGATACTTCAGGTCCCCGGAACCATAGACCGGAGCGACCGGCACGCCGACGGCCCCCAGCCTTCCAAGAGCCAGCCAGGCAATCAGGGTCTGGGGCATGTTGAAAAGGTAAAGGACCACCCGGTCCCCCTCATTGACCCCGAGTTTCAGAAGGGAGGCGGCAAATTTGAGAACCAACTCCTTTAAGAGGGCGTAGGTGAACCGCTCACCCAGGTAGATCAGGGCCGTCTTGCCGGGATCCCGCCTGGATGTTTCTTCAAAGGCGCCGTAGATGGTATCGGAAGGAAGCTGGATGACCATTCAGATCCCCATGTAAGCCGATTTTACTTCGGGATTGTCCATGAGTTCCCCGCTCGTTCCTGCAAAGACCAGGATGCCGTTTTCGATCACATACCCCCGGTCGATCACCGGCATGAGCGGGCGGGCGAATTGCTCGCTCAAGAGCATGGTGATTCCTTGCTCCCGGATCCTGGTGATGGCCCGGGCAAGCTCCGCCTGGAGAAGAGGGCTCAAGCCGAGGAGCGGTTCATCCATGAGAAGGAGTCTCGGTTTTGCTACCAGCGCAATGCCTATGGCCAGCATCTGCTGCTCCCCGCCGCTCAGAAGACCGGCTTTTCGTTTTCGCAGGTGTTTTAGGATCGGGAAGAGACTGAAGATCAGTTCAATCCTTTCCTTTGTTTCCGCTTTGTGGTGAAGATAGCCGGCGATCTTGAGGTTTTCCATCACGTGGCTTTCCCGAAAAACAGGGTGCCTCTCCTGACTGAGCACAATGCCCTTCTTCACTCTTGCGCTGGGCTTCAGGTTCAGGATGTCTTCTCCTTCAAAACGCAGGTCGCCCATGAGGCTGATTCTCAATCCCCCTCTTCGGGCCTCTTTCTTTTTCATGTCAATGATAAGGCCTGAGACGGTGTTCATCAGCGTGGTCTTCCCTGCGCTGTTGGAGCCAAGGACGGCGACGATCTCTCCTTCCCGGACCTGGATCTCAAGATCGTTGACAGCCAAGGCGTTCTCAAAAAAAACCATGAGATGTTTTACCGCCAGCATGGGCGCTTGCTCGTTCAATTCTGCCATGGCCGTTCTATTCCTTCACTGCCGCTGCGCTTGGAAAAACCTCGAGGTCGATCCCAAGATATGCTTTTTTCACCTCATCCAGCTTCATCACCTCTTTTGGGGGGCCCTCGGCGATTTTTCGCCCGTAATTGAGGACCAGCACCCTGTTGACGACCCTGAAAAGCTCCTTGAGCCGGTGCTCGATCATCACGATCGAGAGACCCTCTTCATTGTATTTTTCAAGCAGGGGAAGAGTGCTCGCCACCTCGGACATGGACATGCCTGAAAAAAGCTCGTCCAGAATGAGCACATCCGGCCTGAGGGCCATGGCCCGGGCCAGATCCAGTCGCTTCAGGTAACCATGGGGGAGGCTTCCGGCCGTCTTGTACGGCACCAGGGAATCCCTTTCAAAGCCCATGTCGTCCAGGAGATCGATGGCCGCGTCATCCTTCTCCCCGTAATGGCTCCCTCCCAGCTTCTTGGCCCTGGATGAGCACAGGGGGATGATGAGGTTCTTGTAAGCGGGAAGATTGTAAAACAGCCGGACCATCTGAAAGGTCCGGGAAATCCCGAGAGAGGCGATGGTATAAGGCATTTTCCCTGTGATATTCCTGCCCCCAAAAAGGACCCGGCCTGAATCCGGTTTCACAAAACCGGTGATGCAGTTCACCAGCGTGGTTTTCCCTGATCCATTCGGACCGATGATTCCGAGAAAGTCTCCCCTCTTGAGTTCAAAACTCACGTCAAAGACTGCAAGCACGCCGCCGAAGCGCTTTTTCAACTCCTGCACCCTTAAGAGGGGCTCGCCTGCCATTTCATTTCACCTCCACAAGCTTTTCAAACTGGTGATATTTCCTTGCCATGTAATGGAAAATGCCTTCCGGAAGCGCGATAATGCTGACGATCAGGATGGCGCAGTAGATTGCAACCCTCAGGCCTCCGAGAGCGCGGAGGGATTCGGAGAGGGGAACAAGAATCATGCTTCCCAGGGCCGCCCCGGCAAAGGTACCGGGTCCGCCAAACGCGGCGGCGGCTACGGGAAGAATGGAATAGTCCAGGGCAAAGGCGGACATTCCCAGGAATTGAAAGTGGTGGGTCATGAGGGCGCCCGCAAAGGCCCCCACAGCGCCGGAAATGAAAATGGCCTGGATCTTGCGCCAGTAGATGTTGATGGCGCCGCTCATCACGGCCCGGTCGTCATCCTTGATCGCTCTGAGAACGAGCCCGTAGTCGGAGTTTCCCACACTCCTGAAAATAAAAAGGCATGTCAAGAACCCGATGATGGCCAGGTACACAGCGACCGTTTCACCGGGCAAGGGCGAAAGGGAAGGCAGGCCGTGGGTGCCCCCAAAGACTCCCGTGGTGTCAATGACCTTCCTTAGAAGAAGGGGGAGCATAAGGGTGATCATGGCAAAGTAAACGCCCTTGAGCCGCACCACAGGCGCAAGCAAGGCCGCACACAAAATGCCTCCGCCCACTGTGGCCACTGGAATCGTGAGAATCGGAGGGACATGAAAATAGTGGTTCAATGTCCCTGCCAGGTAGGCCCCCATTCCGAAAAACAGGGCCTGGCCGAGGGAAAACAGACCGCATGATCCCAGGAAATCCCAGCTCAAGGCCAGAAGACCGTACACGCAGGCGAACACCAGAACCTTGCCCCAGTATGCCGGAAGCACCAGGGGAAGGATGAGGAGCGCGATCACAGGCACTGCCCGTGGCAGGAAGAGGTAGGTCAGATCCTTCCACGAGGCAATGACAAAAATCGTATCCGCCCGTGCCTTGATGCCTCTGTCCAGTCTTTTTCTCCTGTACCGGCTTTCTTCTTTGATCACTTTACACTCTTTCTTCCAGTTCTTTGAATTTCCCGAAAATGCCGGAGGGTTTGACGGCCAACACGAGCACGATGGCCGCCAGGGGCACAATGATCATCCAGTTGGCCCCAATATACCTGGCCGCAGCCACCTGCCCGAAACCGATGATGAAACTCCCCCCGATCATGCCCGGCGTGCTCTCCAGCCCTCCCACAATCGCCACGGCCAGAGCATAAATGAGGACCTCCAGACCAATGGCGGATTCCATCATCCCCAGGGGAAGCACCACCATGGCGGCTACGGCGGCAAGAGCGGAACCCAAAGCAAGGCTCAAGGAACCCACCCAATCCGATTCGATCCCCACGGACAGGGCCGTGCGCTCATTCTGGGCCATGGCCCTGAAAGCCAGACCCATCTTTGTGTGGTGGACGAAGAGCCACAGCAGCAAGACAAGGCCGACCCCTGTGACCAGAACGAAAAGCCTCTGGTAATCCACCGCAACCGGCCCGATCTCCACCCCTCCCCTCATGAAAAGAGGAAGGCTGTAGCGCATGCCGTAAAAGCCTTTCCACATGAGAAGTTCCAGGATTCCCACGCCTGCAGCAAACGTTACAATCACCTCGGCAAGGGGAATGCCCCTGACCCGCAACAGAAAGACCCAGTAAAAAACAAATCCCATAAAGGCCGTAATCAGCACGGAAAAAGGGGCCGCCAGGTAGAAGGGCAACCCCATGGCGTTCATGAGGTTCCAGGCCGTAAATCCGCTGAGGATATAAAAGGCGCCGTGGGCAAAGTTGGCCAGTCCGCTGATGCCGTAGCAAAGGCTGAAACCCGCAGCATAAAGAGCCAGAACAACGCTGTTGATCATTCCGTAGATCAGGAGAGCCATAAACAATCCCCCGGCAGCGATCGTTTCCAAGGGTCTCATAAACAGCCTTGACGACCCTTAACCCACTTGCACCACTCCCCTTCTTTCAGGAGCAGCCCCGCCTGCGACCCTTAGTTCCCCATCCATGGAGGCAACATAATCTTGCCTTCAGCAAGAAAATCGGGATACACCGGCACCCTCACGAGTTGCCCATCCTTGTTTTTCTGCCATTGGAAAACCACGCAGACGCCGCTCTCATCAGGACCCTTGTCCGGGTCGAAGATCATGATGTGGTCCTCGTTAAAGCGGATCCTGCCTGACACGCCATGGTAGTCGGTCTGCTTGAGTGCGGTTACAAGCTCGTCGGGATCGAGGCTTCCTGCCCGCTCGATGGCGGCGGCAAGAACATATACGGAATCATAGGCAGAGGAATTCACAGCCGGAGGTTCGGGGAGTTCCCCGTATTTCTTCTCAAAGTTACTCAGGAACTCCACGGTCTTCGGCATTTTGGCCAGGGCCAGAGAAGCACCCACCGGGAATTCCACCGTAATGCTGTATTCCACTTCGGGTCCGACCGCTTTCGGCGCCATAGGCGAGCCCATGGGAGGAATAAAACCAATGAGAAGTGCCGGGACCTTCATGGCCACGTATTGCTTTGCGAAAACCCCGGCGCCCAGGGGAACATCCCACACCATGGAGATCACCTGGGTTTTTGTTTCTCTGGCCTTGGTGAGGGCGGGAGAAAAATCCGACGCGCCCGCCGCATAGGGCTCAAAGCCGATTTCGGTCCACCCCGTCGCAGCGCAATGCTTTTGCAGAAGCCCTGCAAAAGCTTTTGCCCAGAGGGTGTCCTGGTAGAGGTGAAAGACCCTTTCGAGATTATAATCTTTCTTAATCATATCCAGGGTTCGGGCAATGTAGCCCGCATCTATTAAGGCGTCGGTGGTTACGCGAAAAAGATACTTGTATTTTTCCGGGTCTTTTCTGAATTGCCCTTGAAATGCAGGCGTCTGCGCAATGGTGCCCAGATGAGGCACCTTGTACTTCGACACGAGGTCCATGGCGGCGATGAGCACTTCGCTGCGAAAAGCGCCGATTACAATGGCGTGGGGCTTTTGTCCCGTAATGAGCCTCTCATAGGCCATGAGCGCGTCATGGACAGGAGTCCCGGGCTCCCCCCCTCGAGTATCCGCCACCACCACCTTGAGCGGTCTTTTCTCATTGCCCACCGCCACCCCTCCAGCAGCATTGATTTCCTCCACGGCAAGATTGACAGCCTTCAAACCGTAAGTCCCGAACGGAGTATACAGGGACGTCGGCACGCCCACAATAATGGGGTCCGCTGCCTGTGAGGACGGCAGGGTTGCATAGGGAACAAGAAAAACAACGTTGAAAAGCACCACCAACACGCCGATCAGAACCATTCTTCCTTTCATACGGAGCCTCCCTTCATTCAAATGGCCATTTCAGATAAAACACCCACCCTTTTACGCCACGGGCCTTGCAGCCCGGAAAAACCCCGACCGTTGAGCACATGTTCCTGGGCAACCGTTCTAGGATGAGAAGGATTATGCATGATCCTCCCTTGAAAGATTCAGCAAACGATTTCGAACGATAAGATAAGATCACGCATGGGCAAAGAGATGCGTCTCGCCGGAATGATTCTTACAACCATGGCGGGGGCGGTTTTTTCAAACAAGGAGAAATCAGGCGGCCACTCGAGTGACTCGGCCACCTCCGGCATCAAACCCCCGAGCGAAGTATGGGTAAAAACCCTTGTATTTGGCTAATAATTCAGACTGGAATGATCATGTTCGAGACGGAATATAGGGGAACCCGAAGACCCTGTCAAGGAAGATATTCAGCAAAACTCTTTATATCTCTTTTTGGTCTTGGGCATAACCCCTCAGCGTGTCGAGAAAACGCTCCGCCTCCTCCGGGGTCTCGAAGATCCCAAGGATGCGATCCCCGTGCTGATCGAAGAGTTCCTTCCACTGGGAGATCTGAAGCCAGAGGGGAGAGTCTTTGGCGGCAACGCCCGAAACAAAGACTTGGGGATACTCGGTAAGCGTCTCGACCCCCTTATCTTTCCAGAGCTGGAAAATGTCGGAGGGCCAGGGATCGCTGAAGCGCATATCAAAGACATAATCGATATAGGGGGGTTCAAGGGAAGCCAAAAGGGCGATAGTGGCATCCAGGGCCGATTGTCCCTGATGGAAAAAACCTTCGGAGATGAAGCCGTGAAGACGACCGTAAATGCGAAACTTTGACGTGTTTGCGAAAATCTGCCTGTCACCGATTTTGTGAACGCTCACATACCCTTTCATGTTCCGCTCCGGATTATAAGTTCAGTTTTAAGAAAGAGGATTGTATCACAGACATACTCTGCTTGCAATGCTATAGCCACCACCGCGCGCCCAGACCGAAGCAAATTTCGAAAGATCTCCACCTTCAGAGAATCGCTTGGTACGCTGCGGCGCAGAAAATGCTTCGGCATTATTAAGCGTCTCATATTTGCCTTGTTATCCCCAAGCCCCCTCACCCTGCCCTCTCCCCCAGTATTGGGGGTGAGGGGGGAGCGAGTCGTCAATACTATTTCGAGACGATTAATAAGTGTGAAAGGAGGCGGTTCAGGAAGCTAAGGTGTCGGACGCATGACACCATCCTTATCCCTTTTCAGCGGATGCGCCTGGACGGGAAGCGGCGCCCCGGGAACCTGTCTCACCGAAACACCATGGGGCCAATCCTTTGGAGCGATAGCGATATAGCGGGCATATCCGCCCGTGCCCCCTTTGGGCTTGGCGAACCCGATAATGATCAACGCTCCCGCCTCGGGGACCTGATCGAGGTTGGCGACCCCCTCTGCCTGGGCAAAATGATTATGCATGAGCCAGTATTCCCCTTCAAGGTTGGGGGTTGTATCCGTATCCAAAGGCTCATGGCCATGGAAAAGTATTTTCCTCTCCAGATGGAGAAACTTCAGCGCATCGAGACCGACACCGGGAAAGGGTTTCTTGTTGAACCTTTCGATGTTCGACCATTTCTTATGCCAGTCGGAGCGAACCATCACCACAGAGCCTTCCGGGATGAGTCCGTGCTTGGCCTCCCAGTCTCTTATGTCTTGAACCTGGAGGTGATAGCCTTCATCTTTGGCGACTTTTTCATGAACATCAATAACGACCAGTGGGCGAATAGCATAGGTGGCCGGTATGTCGCTTATCGTTGCACCACGGTTGTCCCAATGCGCCGGGGGATCCAACTGTGTTCCATACTGATCGGTGGGCAGCTCATAGGCGGTGGCAACAAAGCCATGTTTTTCGTAGGTAAATTCCTCGCCCACATCCACATAGCCTTCGATTTTCTGCCCCGCGGCGGCCGGTTTGAACTTTGCATTTCCAAAACCCGGCCAAACGGCTTGAACAGGCTCAAAAGCGTGGGTGAGATCGATGTATTTGGCGTCCATGAACACATCAAAGTAAAGACTCCAAAGACCGGTGCGTCCGCTGTCCGCATGGGAAGAAATCCCCGAGAAACCGAGGAGCGCTGACACGATTAATGCCACACACATTTTTTTCATTGGCTTTTCCCCCTTTGATTTATTTTTCCTCATCACGGGCCAGGGCAAGACCCCATCGTTTCCGATCGCGCATTGTAACTCAAGGCCGTCCAAAGGGCCAAAAAGAAAATAACAAGAGGAGGCGAGGCCATTCGCATTGCCCGTTTCTGAAACGGTCACAAGAAACGGGAGGGAAATAAATGTTCATAGATCCTGCACAATGGTGAATGCGCCCCTCAGGTCACCCACTTCGAACCCCTTGGCCTGATCGTGCGGATACAAGGCATCATCAAACACCCATCCCTTATCGCTTCCCGATGTGGAGGATGCCTTTTGTAATATTGCAGAGGTGGTCGTTCAACCTTTCTATGTCGGTGAGCATT
>Ga0209498_1000714_pt1 | contig 20555 bp, 16 predicted proteins | sample WalLakDeSediment_FD_184131 | JGI IMG/M metagenome (GOLD analysis project Ga0209498, IMG submission 184131) | Lake sediment microbial communities from Walker lake, Nevada to study Microbial Dark Matter (Phase II) - Walker Lake 11/02/13 Deep... | ecosystem: Environmental > Aquatic > Freshwater >... | reverse complement strand
GTATCTTGGCCCGCCGCATGTCCGCCGACCGCATGCCCACCAGTCGCGGCATCGCGCCGCTTGCCGACATTCCCGATCGTGAGGGCCGTGACGGCGGACACCCGCCACGGTGTAAAGCAGTTCGGTGCTCCACAGCAATGGCCGGATGGATGCGGTCTGGTAGTGGCCCTCGTTGCAGAGGCCGTCCTCATCGAACTGCCACTGCAGCATGCCCAAGACGCCATGCTCGGAGGCGTAGGCAGACGCGACCAGCGGCCAGTTGCGCGTCAGCAGGCCGGCATAGAGCACGGGGTAGTTGACCACGTCCTGCTGATTACAGAGTCCGATATAGTGGTTTCGCATCTGCAACGCGGCTGGCACGATGAGGCCTTGGACAATCTTCTCGCGGGCGGCAGGATCCATATCCGCGGCCAGGAGGTCGAAGTTATTGAGGAGGCCGTCGCCGTGCGTGTAGGCGGCGGGGGGAAATTCGTAGGGGGCCCAGTGCCCACCGATGTCCCAGCCGGCGGAAAGCGTATAGACGCTGATGATTCCGTCGCTGATCAGCGTCTCGTCTTCGGCCTGCCACCTTCCGCGCAGCGACGAGAATCGCTCCGCGGCCCGCAGGAGGAGGGCTGTTCCCTTCTCCAGGTATTTCTTGTCGCCGGTGAAATCATAGAGCCAGGCGCAGGCCGCAGTGCCTTGGAGGTACCGCTTGTAGGCTTCCTCGTCGGCGCCATTCTTGACGGCTTGCCAGGGCTGCTGGAAGCGGTCGGGGGCCGAGGCAGGCCGCAGCCAGGCATCGAGGTCGTCGGGGTTAGCGGCCTCGGCAAGGGCCTCAGCCCGTTTGCGCATCGCCTCCGGAAAAGCCAGCGCGGACGGCGGGAGATCTTTCCGCCTGGGCAGCATGGGCGGCTTCAGCTTTTCTTCGGGCACCGGCACGGTCACGCTCAGGTGGATCGGATCGGAGCTGCGCAGGATCGTTACCTCGGAGTCGACCAAACCTTCGACCGAAGCCCGCGCCTCGAAAAACTCGCTGTGGAGCGGCGGCGCCTTTGCCGCCGCCGCCGCCGGCAGCATGACCCTGGCGGTCACCATGGCCGTCTGGCCCGGCGCGATCTCGACCATCTCCGGCGCGACCACCGCCGTGGCATCTTTCACCTTGAACGGCAGCAGCGCGACCTTTGCCTTCACCGGCTGGTCGGTGCGGTTAGCCAGCGTCAGTGGATAGGAGAAGACCAGGTCCTTCCCCTTCTCCCACGTGTAGGCCGCCTGTGTCTGGTCCCAGTCGAGATGCACCGCCTCCTTGACGAAGCGCATGTTGCGCAGCAACACCGCCCGGCCGGCATCCTGGATGAGCCGCTTGGCCGGCTGGACATACGCGTTGAATCGCAGCCGCTGCGACTTGAGGTCGTCCTGCTCCGTACCGCCCTTCCGGCCGGCCTGGAACATCTCCTCGGGCCGCTTGAGGTCGATCCAGATCGTCCGCCAATCGAAGCCGCCCCGCACGGCGTCGAGCGCATACCAGCGGGAAGTCCAGCCGGGGCGGGGATAGTTCTCGAGCCCCAGGATCAGCCAGGCGCGCGAGTCGGCCTTGACCTCGACTCTAAGCAGGTCGTAGGCATTCGGATCAACCCCCAGCGCCGCGAGATCGATTATGCCTTCGAGTTTCTCGTCGGTCCGCAGCACGGTTTCGCCGTTCGGCCCCTGCGGCACGAACTTGCTGTCGCCTTCAAGCTCGATGTTGTGCGCGTCATTCAGCGCAGCGACTGGGCTCGCCAGCGCCTCCTGGCCGGCGGATGCCGGTATGGCGGCCGCTGGTACAACCGCCAAGATGACTCCGAGACAAACCAGAAATGCTGACCCTTCGGTGTTGCGGATCTCACAGGTTTTCCCACTCTGACAAACTCCGGCACACGACTTGTTTCGTCCATGTCAATTTTCCATTCCCCGTTTGTGAAGCCGTTCGTACGGAATGAAGTTCATGTGGCTGGAGACCAGTATCGCGGTCTTGCCGACGCCGACCTTGTCGATATCCCCGATGATCTGATTCCCGGGTTCGCCGGGGATGATTGATGATCGGCTTCCATGAATCAAATTGCTTGCCGGAGTGCATCGCCACGACATTCGCTGACCCTAGGCCGTCAACTCCTCGGCGAGGGGCACGACAGTGTCGAGGCTGAGCTCGGGCAGCTTGTTGTCCCGGATGCTGAACGGCACGCTGTCCGGCTCATCTCCGGCAAGAGCGATCAGGAATTCTTCTCGTGGCGTCTTCATCTGTTCGTGGTGTCTTCATCTCTTTTTCCTTTTTGTTTGTTGCCATCACTTTGTTTGTTGCCATCACAATGGGCGGCGAACCGTTTCACGGTACGAAGTCCACCGGTCCGCACAGGCTCGCCGCTGTCGTTCAATATGACAACTACCTGTTGGTCGCCGAAGTCGAGCGTCAATGCCGTTGCCTGGTCATCCGTCAACAGCTGTCCATCTTCTGCGGACACGGACAACCGTTTCATGCCTTGTATTTTTGGCCGCGATACAGTGTCGCATACGTTCATCTTGCCGGAGTAGCCATAGGGCTCGATGAAGGTTATGAACCGCGCAACCTTCACACCATCGTGTCTGATGATGATGAAGGGGTTGTGATAGCCAAACCCAAGGGGCAGGGACTGGACCTTGATGATTCGCGTCCCGAGTGCTCCGAGGACGGTGCTTTGTACCGAGAAGCTGTGTTCTGCATGCTGATTGAAGGCGTTCGCCGTCCAGGTGCTGTCGGTGACGGCCTGAGGGAAGCGGGGGCCAGCAATGTCACTGCGCTGGTCTTCTGCCGGATCCAGCTCGCCGAGAACATCATCCGTCCCGCGATCTTCCCGCGAAACGTCTGTTGGTGCCTTGGGGGCAGCGGGCAGTCCGGGGATGGCGGCCTGGTATTGTTTGGAATCGCCAATGGCCCCGGGCTGCTCGGTGAGTTTCACCGATGTCGTGAGTTCTTTCAGGCTGTTGAATCCCATGCTCAGATGAAGGGGACGGTCGATCCGCCCGGGTGCATCAAGCTCGACCCGGTCGGCGATCAGGAACCCGCCGTGAATCGCCGCAACGGTTCTCGTCCACGTTGCGCCATCGTACATCGCGGTCCATCCGCGCTCGCGGTTGCCGGGGACGCCCAACGGCAGGAACGTGCCGGCCCCCGACATTTTCCATTTCCAGGTATACGGCCAGGGAATCGCGCCATAGGTGTCATCGAATTGCTGCGGGCTGGGGTTGGCGGCAACCACATACGGGAATGCTCCGTCAAGATCGAGTTCCACAGGGAATCCGCCGCACTCGTTCATCGATTGCTCGTTGACGAGTACCACACCGTGTCCGAGTGAATCATTGACACCGAAATCACCGTCCCCGAACACGCGCCCCGCGTAGAGGAACCGGCAGTCCATGAAGTCCCGCCCCTGGCGCTTTCCCGAAAACCCCCAGTGCAGGTTGACTGCGCGGATGTCATCGGGAGTCTGGGTCGTGCGCAGGACGGTCTGGCCGGAGATGGGCAGGTGGGTTCCCGGTTGCTGCCAGTAGGAGCCGCTGGCTTCAGGCAGCGGTAAGGCGTGCTGAAAAAGCGGGAGCCGCTCCCTGCGGCGGCGAAGCCGAAGCCAGTCAGCGGCCAGAGGGTCACGGTAGCGGAGATACGCGATCTCACAGGCCCGGACATCCTCACCCCCGAGGTCATCTCCGGGTGCGGCGGCGCGACGGACAGGATTCATGAGCGCCCGGTGCACGCGTTCGTCGTAGGCACAGAACCCAAGCCGCAGCAGGGCTTCGGCCTGATCGGCGATGGGATTAATGGAGCGATAGTGATAGCCCGCCTGCTTCTCGCGGTGGAAGCCATCAGTATAGAAAGCGCCGGAGAGATGGCCCTGCATCCCGTAGGGAGGGTAGTAGGCAAAGCGCAGGTACTTGAAGTCGCCGCAAATGAGCCCCGCCACCATGACCGGATAGTTGGCCTCGCACTGCATGTTGTTGAGACCGATAATCTGATCCTGAATGACGTTGGCTTGGTAGAGCATCCAATGCTGGATGCGCTTCATCTCTGCATCCGAAAGGACCTCCGCATCTTCGAGAAGGTCGATTGCCCGGAAGACAGGGTTGGTGAACCAGGCGCAGCTGAGCAGGTTGGTGCCGACACGTCCATTCTGTCCGAAACCGAGTCGCTTCGCCCGCTCGACATAGGCGAGTATCAACTCGCCCGCCCTTTCGGCGTCGGTCTTGTTTCCCGTATAGGCCCAGGACAGCGCCAGGTTCAGGATTGCCTCACCCATCGGGGACGCTGTCTCATGGCCGCGTTTATCTGCAATCATCTCCTTGCTGGCCGTCGCGAGCATTCCCGCGTTCCCATGATGCCAGTACTGGTCCTGTCGGTCCGGCTTCAGTCCTTGGGCAACGGTTTTTCGCCAGTCGGCAATCTGCGTCCCTGTCGCCATCAGGAAGGGGCTCTTGAACCTGGTGCCGTCCCATCCCCCCGAGAACTCGTCAGCATAGTCGGCGCCCGGGGGCAACACGTCGGCAGGGAGTCCCTTGCCGTCCGCGCCCGCGAGAATCTTCGCCACCGCCGGAACCCAAAACACGACACGCTGCGTCGTAGCCGAAAAACCTTTGCTTGCGAACCGAACCCCAAGCTCCCGCGTGTACCCAGCGGGCAGCGTCGCCGCCGCTTCCCCTGGAATCTGCACGACCAGCGTCACAGCCGCCTGCTCGCCGGGGCCAATCTCAACCTGCTCCGGCTCGACTCGGATCTCACGAGCGAGGGCAAAGTCGGCAGGGACTTCCTCTTCGAGCCCCACCGTTTCGCGAGCCTCGCCGGAATTTCGCAGGACAAAGTGATAGCGAAAGAACAGATCTGCCCAGCGGCCTGGCCCGGCCACGGCCGCATCGCCCACAACGGGAAATCCCTTGGCATTCTCCGGATAAGCCCGCGCCACGGCCTCGTGGGTCAACGGCACCACCGCGCGTTCGACCGTGATGGGCTCCTTGGCCCATATGGCTTCAACGCTCATTATCAGTGCGGTGAGTAACGTGACGGCACGTTGAACGCTCATGGTGGTTACTTTCTGGAAGCCTTCGTTTTTTTATTATTCAGCGTGAAAGTGGCTCTGTCGGGGTGCCCGTGGCCGACGGTGAGCGTGAGCCCGGACATTTCGGGATCCGTGTAGGAGCGGTCGAAGGGCCACACCACTTCGGATGGGTCTTGGAACGCGGCGGGAGCGGGGCCGCTGATGCCGAGCCGATACGTACCGGCAGGGAGCCCGGGAGCCGACCGGCCCCGCAGCATAAAGGATAGCCCGGTCAATGGCACTTCCACAAGCGTTGCCCTACTGCTGAGCGACTCGTGAGCCGGTTGCTCCCGCCTCCCGGGCTTGCCCAGGCGCAGAAAGCGGGTCTCCGGGTCGGGCACCTCCCCCCTGAAGTGGCGTTTTTCTCGGGTCTACGCGGAGTCTCTCCGAATCCGGCGGCTTCGCGGCTTTGTCGTGACCTGGCGTCGGGCAGCGGTCAGAGGCTGTGGATGTCGATCGCGGGGAGCTCGTCAGGCGACGATTGAAAGACGTCGCGGTCGTCATGCGCCTGGACGAGCTCGCCCCAGTCGGTGGGCGGCCCGCGAGCAGGGGAGATCGGCGGCGGTTCGAGCGGTTCGCCGAGGTGCGTGAGAATCTTCCGGATCGGTCCGGGCTCGGTGATGAACGCGATGAGTCGGATGTCGCCACCACACGCTGGGCACTCCAGCGGAAACTCCTCCCCCACCCGCGCCATGAGCTTGGCCCAGGCGATCCGCGAGGTGTCGTGCGAGCGGGGCTTGAGCGTCGCGTGGTTCGCGTCGCAGCAGCCTTCCGTGCCGCGACCGTCGCCCCCATGCCCGCCGGTCGCGGCCTCGCCCCGCTTGCCGACGTTGCCGATGGCGAGCGAAGTGACGGCTTTTCGCAGCCGGTGGTTCGGCGCGAATACTCCGTGATAGCGATGCCGGTGCTTCCGCGGCGGCGGCACGAGGTCCGCCAAACGATCGAGAAACTCAAACGGCGTGAGCTCGACGACACCATTGGCACCGGGCCGCGTGGACTTGCGGCTACGACCGGGGCCGACCGAGGTGGCGGCTTTGTGCCGCGGCAGCACGTAGCGGACTCTGGTTGCGCGGCCGTCGGCGTCGCGGATCACGGAGAGTCGCTCGAGTGCGAATGGGGGGCGGGCGCAGTATCGGAGAAGATGCTCAAGAGCCTCCTGCCGGACGTTCCTGGCGTCGAACCTGCCCAAGGGCTGGAAGCCGGAGCAGGTCGTGATCGACGTCATTGCCGAACCCGAGGTCAGCGGTGAGATCGCCGATCGCCCTGGGATCAATCAGGTTTGGGCAGGCATCGAGGCCAAGCGGTGGCACCTGATCATCGCTGAGGAATCGAGCCGGCTCTACCGCCACCACACGAAGGCGGGCGAACTCTTTGAATCAGCGGTGGACGCCGACGTACGGGTGATCTGCACGTCGGATTACATCGACACGGCTGACGACGACTGGCCCGATCGGCTGCACATGAGCCAGATGCAGCACGCCCGCTCGAACTTCTACACCCGGAAGCGGATCGAGCGAGCCCCTGACGGCTTGTGGGCCCGTGGTGCCGCCGTCGGCAACACGGTCATCGGCTACAAGCGTCGACCGACCCTGCCGCCGACCGAGACCGAGCCCGCCAAGGGCCCGTTCTATGACGAGATCGACGAAGAGAAGGCGGTAGTCATCCGTGAGGTCTTCGAACGGATTGCGGCCGGCGAGACGGCGGCCGAGGTGGGTGAATGGCTCGACTCGATCAAGTTCGCGAAGGCCAAGTGGTCTCGTCAGGCAAAGTGGACGGCGGGCAACGTCAACGCCATCATCCGCCGCACGATCTACCGGGGCTTCGAGACCTTCCGCAAGAAGAAGGCAAAGCGGAAGCTGCGGACCGGCAAATCGGAGTACGTCTGGAACGACGAGGACAAGATTCAGACACGGGAGAGCCCGCATCTGCGGATCGTGTCGGATCACCTCTGGTACAGGGCCAACGAGGTGGTCGACAAGCGACGCGTTTTCCAGAAGCCGGTTCGCGGTGCCGGCCATCCACTCCGCGGCACGACCCGGCAGCGGCGAGGCCTGCTCGCCGGCGTGTTCAACTGCGGCGTGTGTGGATCGCCGATGTATTCCTACGGGAAAACGGACGGCTCGTTCCGCTGCTCCGCCTCGGCGACGGGCAAGTGCTGGAACCGCGTCTACTGCATGCGAGAGCGGGTGTATCCCGCCATACTCGAGGCCGTCGTGAACGAGGTGCTATCGCTCGACGGCGTCCGCGATGCGGTGCTTGCTCGTGTGAAGGAGCTCCATGAGAAGGGTGGCGCGGTGGCCGCCGAACTCAAGAAACTCGACAAGGAGGAGAAGAGGCTCGTCGCGGGGATCGAGCGGCTCTCGGCCGCCGTGGAGAGTGGCGACGGGGCTCTCGCATCGCTCACCGCCCGGCTGGCGGAGCGGGAGCAGGAGTTGGTGATCGTGCGGGCTCGCTGGCAGGGGGTTGAGGAACATGACGTTCTCCCCATTTCTTGATCCATCCGGGATGTTAGGTTTTTTTACCTTTGTCATCACCAGAAAGGGAGGGTTTTACGGATGGGAAAGAAGCATTTCACAGAAGAGCAGATTGCGTTCGCATTGAGGCAAGCTGAGGCGGGCACTTCAGTGGCCGAGATCATTCGGAAGCTCGGGATCAGCGAGCAGACCTTCTATCGATGGAAGAAGCGGTTCGCAGGGCTCGACATCGCCGAACTGCGACGGCTTCGAGTCATTGAGGAGGAGAACCGCAAGCTCAAGCAACTGGTGGCGGACCTGAGCCTCGACAAGAAGATGCTGCAGGACGTTGACCCCCTCCCCAAATCCTGAGCCAGTTCTTGTGAGAGAATCCTCGTCCCCAGTGTGGGGTTTGAAAGGGTTCTCAGATGAAGAAGCGACACAGTGCAGAGCAGATTGTTGGCTTGCTTCGGCAGGCTGACGTGGATCTTGGGAGGGCATGAATGTGCCGGATGTCTGCCGACGGCTGGGCGTGAGCCAGCAGACGTACTACCGCTGGCGAACGAAGTTCGGCGGGATGGATCCGAAGATGGCGAAGCAGCTTCAGGAGCTCCAGAAGGAGAACTCGAGACTGAAGAGGCTGGTAGCGGACCAGGCTTTGGACATGTTGATCCTCAAGGAGGCCGCCCGCCCAAACTGATTTGCCCCGAGCGTCGGCGTCGGACGGTGGAATCCGTCCGGCAGACCTTGGGGCAGGAGCAGGTCTCGGAGCGAAGAGTCTGTCGAGTTCTCGGCCAGAACCGAGGCACGCATCGGCACCGTCCCAGGAAGGTTGACGGCGACCGTGAACTACTTGCCGTGATGAGGAAGATCGTGGAGTCGTTCCCGAGGTACGGGAGCGAACGGACGCATCAGGTTCTGACTGGCCCGGATGTGTTCGGCGGGTGGCGTGTGAACATCAAGCGGGTGCATCGGATCTGGAAGGAGGAGCACATGCAGGTTCCGCGAAAGCAGCGAAAACGCCGGAGATTGCCGGGGATGAGTGCCAATGGTTGTGTTCGTCATCGGTCGATGCACCGGAACCATGTGTGGAGCTACGACTTCCTGACGGAGCGCACGGAGGATGGCAGGCAGTTGCGGATTCTGGTGGTGATCGACGAGTTCACGCGGGAGTGCCTGGCGATCGAGGTTGGGCGGTCATTCACCGCTCGGGATGTGATCATGACGCTTCAGTACCTGTTCGCCGTGCGGGGTGCGCCGGAGTACCTGCGGAGCGACAATGGGCCGGAGTTCGTCGCGAAGGAGGTCCAGGAATGGCTGGCGAGGGCATGCGTTCGTACGCTCTATATCCAGAAGGCGAGCCCGTGGGAGAACGGCTACGTGGAGAGCTTCAACGGGAAGCTGCGTGACGAGCTGCTCGACCGGGAGTTGTTCCTGAGCCTGCCTGAGGCTCGCGTGGTTCTTGACCAGTGGCGGGTAGACTACAACCACAGGCGGCCGCATGGTGGCCTGAAGTGGCTGACCCCGGCGGCGTACGTTGCCGGGTTGGACGATACCGCCTCCGGGGTGGTCCCGGGGGCGACGCGTGGTGTGTCTCCGGTCGGGGCTGCGCCCCTCCCTACGACACACCACGCAGACTCTTGTTCACCAACTCTCTCATGAGCACTGGTACAGAAACCGGGGAGGGACCAATTCGTTCCTGACACGAATGGCACGAAGATAGCCGTAAGTCCTTTCGTGGCAACCGCATCAGATGCCAGCACATCAATGCTAGCGCTACCGGCTGACGGCCGTGCGAGCCGGCTCAGCGCAAACAAGAAGACCTCAGGGCGAGAATGGAGTTATTGAAGCCAACACTCCCGCGCAAGAGGTCTTCTATGGACTCAAGTATCGAGCAGGTGGTCATGCAGTTCAAGCACGATGTCGGCCAGGCATTCCAACCCGGGGCAATTGTCGCCTTATGCCGCTCGATCGGGCATGTCTGGCGGACGCGGCAACTCGACCCCGTGGTGACGCTCCGGGGTTTTTTGCTGCAGACACTGCACGGCAACACGGCATGCAGCCATGTGCCTCGACTTTTGGGGAAGGAAGTAACCGCCGAGGCGTACGGGCAAGCGCGAAGCCGCCTGCCCCTGGAGTTCTTCCAACGACTCCTGGAAGAGGTGTGTTCACGGCTGAGGGGCAGCATCGATACCACCTCGAGCTGGCATGGACATCGCGTCTGGGTCATCGACGGATCGAGCTGTTCGATGCCCGACACGCCGGAATTACAGCAGGCTTTCGGTCAGCCGAGTGGGCAGACTACCGGGTGCGGCTTTCCGGTGGCACATCTGATGACGCTCTTTCATGTCGGCACTGGGATGCTGATGCGAATCGCCACGGCGCCGTGGCGAACGCACGATCTGTCGCAAGCCCGCCTGATGCACGGCGGCCTATCCGCGGACGATATTCTGCTCGCAGACCGGGGATTCTGCTCGTTCGGCCATCTGGCGATGCTGCGGCAGACTGGGATTCACGCCGTGTTCCGGGCGCACCAGAGGCAGATCGTGAACTTTCGCAAGGGACGGGCATGCGAGACAGGACGCGAGCGTTGCCCTCCGGGTCTCCCAAAGTCCCGCTGGATTCGCTGGCTTGGACGCTGCGATCAGATCGTCGAGTATCACAAGCCTTGCGGACGGCCGCGATGGATGTCGGAGGAAGAGTGGGACGGTCTACCGACCACACTCCTCGTGAGGGAACTGCGATATGACGTGCTCGTCCCGGGCTCTCGCACCAGATCGATCACGCTTGTGACCAGCCTGCTGGACGCGACGGCGTATCCTGCTGCCGACCTGGCGGCGCTCTATGCGAAGCGCTGGGAAGTTGAGACGAACCTCCGGCATCTCAAGCAGACCCTGGGAATGGACGTGCTGCGTACCAAGAGCCTCGACGGCATCCACAAGGAACTGGCGATGTTCGCCATCGTCTACAACCTCGTCCGACTGGCGATGCTTGAAGCGGCACAGCGGCGGCAGATCGATCCGGACCGAGTCAGCTTCGTCGATGCCCTTCGTTGGCTGCGTTGCGCTGGCCAAGGCGGTTCGCTACGACCAATTCGCGTCGTACCTGAGCGGCTGGGCAGGCACGATCCGCGAGTGAAAAAACGACGGGCCAAGAACTACCGACTTATGACAAAACCGCGTTCCGACTTGATGCAACTCTTGGCGGCGCAAGCTTTATCGCCATAACTTTGTGCCATTCGTTCCTGACACCTTTTTCATCGTGGAGTTGACCGCGGGGCCGGCTCCACGAACCAGATCGCCACCGCGCCCAGGGCGTAGACGAGGCTCGTGACCGTACCGATCCGCACGTAGTCGCCCCCCAGGGCCGCGAACAGGCCGCCGGCCGCGAGCACGCCCGCCGCCGTCACGAACCGGCCGAAGTTGTAGGCCAGGCCGCTGCCGGCCGCCCGCACCTCGAGCGGAAAGATCGCCGGCAGGTAGACCGCCAGCCAGCCGAAGAACAGCGTCGAGACGAAGCCCTGCAGGCAGACGATCTGGCGAAACCAGGGCTCGAGCGGCGCCGTGAGGTTGAACATCCCGAGCGTGGCGGCCGTCGCCCCGAGGCTGATCGCCAGATAGCTGGCCCGCCGGCCGAGCCAGCCGACGAGGTAGGCCCCGACAAAGCTGCCGACCAGAGACCCGGCCGCCCACCAGCCCTGCGTGACGGCCTTGTAGGCGGGATCGGTCGGGCCGGCGACAGCGTCTGCCCAGGGGATCATCCACTTGCTCGCCGACCAGGCGCCCACCATCGGGATGCTGGCGATCAGGAGGGCCGCGAGGGTGGTCCGCCGCAGGGCCGGCCCGAAGAGCGGGGCGGCCGGCAGGGCTGGCGTGGCGGCGGCCGCGCGGCGGGCGAGCCACTGCGGCGACTCCGGGAGCAGCGCGAGCACCGCCAGGCCCAGCACGGCCGGCAGCCCCGCGATCTGGAAGAGCCACCGCCAGGAGTCGGGCGTGATCGGCCAGATCCGGCCGCACTGCGAGAGGATGATGATCCCGACGTTGATCCCGGCCGCCATCACGCCCGACACGGTCGCCTTGCTCGCCGCCGGCCAGCTCTCGGCAACGAGCGCGATGCCGTTGGGCCACACGCCCCCGACGCCGAGCCCCACGAGGAATCGCAGCCCGAGCAACTCCCATTGCGAGGTGACGAAGCCGCCGGCCGCGGCGCCGAGCGAATAGAGCAGGATGCTCGCGCCCAGGCCGCGGGTGCGGCCATGTCGATCGCCGAACCGTCCGAGCACGACCCCGCCGATCGCGGCCCCGAGCATGAGAGCGGCGGTGTAGCGAGCGAACCAGTCGCCGCCGGCCGCCGGCGTATACGCCTCTCCGATCAGGCTCTTGGTGACCGAGAGCGAGGCCACGGGCATGAGTCCCAGTTCGAACCCGTCGAACACGAGCCCGAGAAACGCTGCCGCGAGCACGGCCGCGCGGCCGCGGGGAGAGAGCGGCGCTGCGGACTGAGCAGCGCTGCTCATCGATGCAGTTCCTCGGCGGCCCTGGTCACGAGGCCGGCGAGCCGCTCGTCGGGCACGTCGCCGTGAAGCAGGATCGCGTACTCGAGCCGCAGCGACTTTCCCGGCTCGACCGTGATCGGCGGCGGCGGCGGCGGATCCTTCAGGCCGTAGGCCTTGCGGCCAAAGGCGTTGGCGAGCACGAGGCCGTAGTCGCGGGCGTGGAAGAAGGGCGCGCGGGGATTGCCGGCCAGATCGATCACCGTGGCGCCCACGCGGCTGCCGGCGATCGTGCCGGAGGCGTCCACCCACTCGGCCGCGCGGCCGAAGATACCCGGCTCGTTCACGCCGCCGTGGCTCGCCAGATAGCGGCCGCCGCGGGCCGGCGAGAGCGGCGTGGCGACCCGGAGGCCGAAGCCCATCTCTTCCGCGTCGCCGAAGACGAGCGGCTCGCTCCCGCCCGGCGCGAGCTCCGCCTCCCAGAGCAGGATCCGGACCGGGAAACCGTCGAGCTCGAGGTCGCGGATCGTCACGCTCGACCGCTCGCGGCAGGCGACCGGCGCGTCGAGCGTGTCGGCGGCCGCGGCGAGATATTCGATCTTCGCTATGAACCGCACGACCCCGTCCCCGCCGGCCGGCTCGCCGTCGAAGCCCACGAACCGAACGGCCGACTTGTGCCGCCAGGGGTCGGCCCCCGAGAGGTCGCTAAAGCAAAGCCAGAGGCCCGGGTGCATCGTGGCGTGGTCGTCGGCATCGACGCCCTTCCGTGGCGGGCTGGGCCGGGTCACGATCGCTCCGCCTGGCGCCGCGAGGTCGCGGATCGCGGGTCGCCCCACGGCCGGATCGGCGAACACGAACGCCGCCACCGGCTCGCCGCCGGCGGTGACCACGAGCCGCTCGGCCTCGCGGCGAATCGTGAAGTCGGCGGCAGGAGCATGCGCCGCGATGAGCCCCAGCCACGATGCGACCAAGCCGCGGAGCGGTGCACTCATCGCAGCGCGACCTCATGGAGCTGCGCGACGCCGCTTTTGTCGCTCGTGAACACGACCCGGGAGCGGTCGGGCGAGAAGGCGGGGTGCGGGTGGGTGTGCTGCGGGGCGAAGACCTTGACGGGGCCGTCGTCGTAGGGGCAGTGGTCGCCGTTCCAGTGGTCGCCGGCGTTGCTCGAGCGGCTCTCGGCGAGCGGCACGACCGGCGACTCGGGGCCGGCCGACGGGTCAAAAACAAACAGGCCGCGGTCGGGGTTCTTCGTGTCGGTGACGCAGGCGCGGCCGTCGCGGGAGACGCAGGGGTGCCAGGCGGGAAAGTCGGTCACCCGGCGGACGGCGCCTGAATCGACGTCGATCCCGATCATGCCGTGGGGCCAGACGACAGAGACGATCTCGTTGCGGCCGCCGACGGCACTCCGCGGCATCCACATCTCGTGGACGACCCACTCTTTTTTTGCCACGTCCCGCGCATAGGCGAGCCGGTGGCCGGTGCCGTCGCGGTTGACCACGTGGATCCGGTCGGTATAGCGGCCGCCGAACCGGAGGAGCGACGCGTCGTCGGGATGAAACTGCGGGTGGCCGATCGAGTCGTGCTCGCAGGCGGTCGAGACGCTGCCCGTGGCCGTGTCGATCACGTGCAGCCGGGCGATGTCGCCCTGGCCCGCGCCATATTTCACGGGCACCGCCCACCAGCGGCCGCAGGTCGAGAGGGAGGTGGTGCCCATCGCGTCGCCCACCATGCCCGGCGGGATCATCGGCACGTCGCCAAAGTCGGCCAGGCACTCCTCGCGAAAGCCGCTGCCCGTCGCCACCCGCCAGGCCCCGCAGCCGGCCGTGAAGTAGACATGCTTGCCGTCCCACGCCGGATGCACGCTCCACTCGTTCACGTCGTCGCGGTCGGTGAGCTGCACGAGCCGGCCGGTCGCCCGCTCCTCGACGAAGATCTGCGGGCGGCCGGTGCGGTGCGAGACGAACACGAGCCACTCCATGGCATCGTCGTAGGCCGGGAGGTAGTAGAAGGGATGGTGGTGGATCGAGGGGTGGGTCGTCACCTGCCGCACCGCCCTGCCGGTGGTCGGATCGGCGAACGCCGTCGATTCGGCCGGATGCACGCGGCCCTTGCCCGCGGCTGCCACGGCGTGGCTCCCATGGCCCGTGCCGGCCGTCATGCGAGCGCCACCCGCTCGCCCAGCGGCCGCCGCCGCTCGTGGACCGCCAGCGGTGCCGCGGCCGGATCGACCGGGCAGGTGAAGCCGATCGCCTGGAGCCCCTGCCGGATCGCCGTGAGCTGCTCGGTGGTGAGCGGCCGGAGCGGGCGGCGGAAGACGGGGCTCGGGAATTTCCCGAGCAGCCACTTGGCGGCCTTCATCCGCTGGTGGGCCCCGCAGCCCGGCTCACCGAAGGCGTAGCCGATCCGCGCCAGCGGCGCCACGACGTCGCCCGCCTTCCGGGCCCGGGCGAGGTCGCCGTCGAGCGCCGCATGCACGAGCTCGACCATCAGTTCCGGCACGAAGCCGGCGAAGCCGATCAGCGCCCCATCGGCCCCTTCGAGCAGCGAGGCCAGCAGAAACTCGTCGTGGCAGGTGGTGATCGAGACATGCGGCGCGACGGCCTTGAGTTCCTCGTAGTCGAACCGCCAGCGGGCCATGTCGCGGGTGCCCATCTTCACCATCACCACCTCGGGCAGTTTCACCATCTCCTTCATCTCGGCGAGCGTGTAGCCGGCCTTCGTCCAGGCCGGATACTGATGCACGATGATGGACACGCCACCGCCGGCGGCCACGTCCTCGACGAAGCCCACGGCCGTGGCGCTCGAGCGGCCGAACCGCAGCCAGTGGTGCGGCGGCATCAGCAGGATCGCCTCGGCCCCGGCCTCGCGGGCCGCGATCGCATGGTCCACCGCCTCGCGGCTCCCCTCGGCCGAGACACCGCTGATCACCTTCACGTTCCGGCCGGTCTTGGCATTGGCCCGCGCCACTCCCTCGGCCACGAATCTCGTGACCCGGGCCCGCTCCCCGGGGTCGAGCGACATGATCTCACCGGTGTGGCCGTTGCAGACCACCCCCTCGATGCCCGGCACGCTCGCCACGTCCTCGATCGACGCCACGAGCCCCTCCTCGTCGATCGACTCGTCGGCATGGAAGGGGCAGAGCGTGGCGGGGTAGACGCCGCTCCACGGGCGGCTTCGCCAGGGGGAGGCATGGGCGGCGAGCGAGGGGCGGTCGGCATGGCCGTTGGCGGCGGGGGTGATCATGGGGCTCTCCGGGGGGTGAACGGGCGTGGTCAGGGGTGGCTGCACGCTGGGCGGCCGAGGGTCTTTGAGCGAGCGGGACTCCCGCCGGCCGGTCGGACAAGCGGATCGGGCCGGCGGCGCGGATGACGGGTTTCCATAGCGCATGCCGCCCGGGTCGGCCGGCGTGAGTCGGACGGGATCAGCCTCGAGCCTGTGCTCGAGTTTCGGCATTCTAAGCGGATTTTCGCCGAGTCTCCAGGCGAAGTCTTTTGTTTGCGCAACGAGCCGCAGCGCAGGGCGACCGGCAGCGGATCACCGTCGAGCCCGCAGGCAACCGGGTGACGGTCAGCCGCCCCGACTGAGCCGGTGATCGCGGGAACACTCCCGCTCCGCTCGTGCCCCGGCGCCAACAGGTTCTCGAATACGTCGCGGCAGGGAACCCTTCGGTCGTGACCGACAAGCACCGGGCCCCGGGTCGGCCGGAACTCGAACCGCGATTCGCCATTCACCCGTTCACGATTCACCCTGCCCCCTCACTCCGCCAGGCCCGCTGCGAACCGTTGGGCGGTGGAAACTCCGCCAGCCTTGATCTCCGCGCCGCTGTCGTTGAGCAGGACGACGACGCGCTTGTCGCCGAAGTCCAGTTCCACGGCCGCCGCCTGCTCGTCCGCGAGCGGCTTGCCGGCCGCATCCGTCACGGGCAGCCGGTTCATGCCTTTGAGCCGTGGCGCACCCGTGCGCTCCTTGGCCTCCCACGCCCCCGAGGGCTCGATGAAGACCACGAACCGGGTCTGGGTCACGCCCTCGCGGCGGACGAGCAGGAACGGGTTGGCCGCGCCCCAGGATCCCTTGAGCTTGCCCACGTGGATCACCTCGGTGCCCGGTGCGCCCAGCACGGTGGCCGTCACGCCGACGCCCCCCATCCGGCCGCTGAAGGCCCAGGTGTCGGCGGTCTTCCCGCGGGGAAACTCGTCCGCGTGGGCGGCATCGCCTGGAGCGGGCTCTTTCGCAACCGGAGGCAGCATGTCCTGATAAACCGCCGCCGTGCCGAGCGGCCCCTTGACCGGCCCGATCGCGAGCGTGGTCCCCTCGATTTCGAGCTGGGGAACGAGACTGCCGCCCAGGTGGATCGGCCGGTCCACGCGGCCCGGTGATTCCAGTTCGACCGCATCGGCGATCAAGAAGCCCCCCTCGACGAGCGCCACGGCCCGAGACCAGCGGGTCACGTCCTCCATCGGCCGCCACTCCCGCCACCACTTGCCCTGGCCCGCTTGGGGATAGGGGAGCCCGAGCGGCCAGAAGTTGCTGTGGACCTCGCCGGCTTTGGGCCAAATCCAGGGATAGGGCCAGGGCTGCGCCAGATCCGTGTCGTTGATCGGTTTCGAGCCGGGGTTTTCCGCCACGCAGTAGGGGAAGGCTCCGTCGAGCCGCATCTCCGCCGGTACGCCCGGCGTCGCGCTGACGTGCTCGTTGGCCACGATGCAGTTGTGCGCCGGGGTCGTGAGGCGTCCGAACTGACCGGTGCTGAAGAGGCCACGGCCCGGACCGTAGTAGAGGCGGTAGTCCATGAAATCCTGAGCCTGACGCTTTTCGGGCCGGCCCCAGGCGAAGGCGATGCCGAGGCGGCCGTCGGCATGATCAGCAAGGCCACAGTCGCGGCCGCATTCAGGACAGGTGACGCCCGAGCCGACGTGCTTCAAGCGGATTTCGACTCGACGATCCTCGAGCCGCAGGTCAACCGCCTCAACCCGCCAGGAGTCGTCGGTCCCCAGCAGTCGGGCGTAGTGGGTGGCTAGTGTTTCCATCCCCCCAATCTAAGCCATCGCCGGTCCGGAATCCGCCAAACCGTGCCACGAAATTCCCCGAAGAACCTACCGGATTCATCAGCGCCCGGTGCACGCGCTCGTCGTAGCCGCAGAACCCGAGCCGCAGCAGGGCTTCGGCCTGATCGGTGATCGGAATGATCGTTTGGAAATGATAACCGTTCTGATGTTCGCGGTGGAATCCGTCGGCATAGAAGGCTCCGGAGAGCTGGCCCTCCATGCCGTAGGGCGGATAGTAGGAAAACCGCGCCAGCTTGAAATCTTTCGCGTGCAGACCGGCGATCATGATGGGATAGCACTCCTCGGTCTGCATGTTGCTGTAGGCGAAGATTTGATCCCGCATGATGTTGGCCTGATAGGTCATCCAGCGCCGGATGCGGGTCAACTCTTCGGCGCTGAACTTCCCTGCGCCTGCGAGCAGGTCGATCGCCCGGAAAACGGGGCTGGTGAACCAAGCGTCGCTAAGCCCATTTTGGCCGACGCGGCCATCCTGCCCGAATCCGAGCCGCTCCGCCCGATCGACGACCGCGAGAATCAGCCTCGCGGCCTTCCCGGCATCGGCCTCATCGCCCGTGTAGGCCCACGACAGGGCGAGATTCTGAATCGCTTCGGCGGTGGGAGCATGCTTGGTGTGGTCCCGTTGCCAGTCTGCGATCGAGCCAGGATCGGTTTCCGCGAGGGATTTCATCATCCCCCCATTGCCATGATGCCACACCTGATCCTGCTTGTCCGGCTTCAGCCCTTGGGCGACCGTCTTCCGCCACGACGCAATCTGCCCCTCAGTCGCCACCGCGAAGGGGCTCTTGAACCCAGTTCCATCCCAGCCGCCGGAAAACTCCTCCGCATAGTCGGCCCCCTCCGGACAGACGTCGGCCGGAATACCCTTGCCGTCCGACCCGGCCAGGATCTTGGCGACGGCCGGCACCCAGAAGACCACCTTCTGCTCGCCGCCCGCGACGCCCTCCCCGCTGAACCGCACCGCGATCTCCCGGGTGTAGCCCTTGGGTAGTTTCGCCGCTGCCTCGCCCGGCACCTTCATCACCAGCGTCACGCCCGCCGTCTGGCCCGGCGCGACCTCGGCTTTTTCCGGCTCGAGGCGGAACTCCGTGGCGATGTCGAAGTCGGCCGGCTTCGCGGCTTCGGCCCGCACCGTGGCGGGCTTCACGCCCTCGTTCTTCACCATGAAGTGGTAGCGAAAGAAGAGGTCGGCCCAGCGGTCGTTCTCCGGCGCTCCGGGATTGCCGACTACCGGGAAGTCCCCGATCGTCGGATCGTAAGCCCGGGCCACCGCCTCGTGCGTGAGCGGCACCACGGCCCGCTCGACCGTCACGGCGGCATCCGCAACCATCGGGACGGCGGCCAGCAGCACGGCTGCAGCCGGAAGAAAGTGACACGTAATCATTCCTGCTCCTCTCAATTTCTAATCAGGCCGCCGACCAGCCGGCAGCCTCATTCCGGGCAGTCAGTCGCGAAGCGTTCCTTGGTCTTGAGCCCGCCCAGCACGACCTCCGTGCCCTCGGGCTCGTAGTTCACGATCACGGTGAAGGGCTTGCCGTCCTTGGGGGTGATCTGGAGGCCGACGGCCCGGGCCTCCTTTCCGGCGGCGGTCGTCACCGGCAGCCGCGCGATGGCCGGCGACCGGGCGGAATACAGGGCCACAAAGTCCGTCGCGGTCACGTTGCGGCGGCGGGCCATGAGCGCCGTCATGTTGAAGTGGACTGGGTATACGAGAAGCTCCGTGCCGGGCTCGCCGAGCATGGTCATCAGGCTGGCGCCGTTCGAGAACGTGCCGTCCGTCTTGGCGTAGTTGTGCACCTTGATGCCGGCGCCGTAGGCGTACCCCTTCACCGTGTCGTCGGGCTTGCTCGTCCACGAGCCTTCGCGCTGCTCGGCCGGCACGGAGAGCGTCACCGCGTGGTTCCGCGAGACCCAGTCCACCGTGTGCGACCGGCCGTCCGTGGCCGTGACCCGGTCCACGACGAGCGCGTCGGCTCCCAGGATGGCGAAGGTCCGCGTGATCACCGCGCCGGGGAAGTGCTTCTCGCTGGTCGCCTGCACGAACTGCACCGGGCCGGAGATGTCCACCCCGGTGATCTCGGCCTCGACCGGATCCTGGAGGCCCTCGTCGACGACGATCACGCTCTGGTCGTGGCAGGCGTAGGTGTAGGCGCCGCCGATCCCGTTGAGCGCCGCCAGCGGATGCTTCTTGTCGACCTCGAACCGCACCGAGCAGCGGTCCCGCGCCCCGCGGAAGATGTGCGTTCCCCAGTTCATGGCCAGCGACAGCCCCTGCCAGCGGAGCATCGTCACCCCGCCGATGAGATGGTAGCCGTCGGTCCGCGGCTCGGCCGCGAGCTCCGCGAGGAACGGCTTCTCCGCGAACCGGTGCTGATCCACGTAGTCGCGTATGGCCAGGCCGGTGAACCCCTGGCCGATCGCCTCGGCCGACTTGCTGCGCAGGATCGTGTGCAACCGGCGCTGGTAGAGGTCCACGCCGGCCGCATGCCAGAGCAGCTCGGTCGTCCAGAGGAGCGGCCGGATGCAGGCGTTCTGGTAGTGCCCCTCGTTGGCCAGGCCGTCCTCGTCAAACTGCCATTCGAGCAGGTTCACGACGCCGTGCTCGGCGGCGTAGGCATGGGCCACCAGCGGCCAGTTGCGGGTCAGCAGGCCGACGTAGAGCACCCCGTGGTTCTGAACATTCTGGATGTTGGTCAACCCCACGTGATGGTTCCGCAGCTGGAGCGCGGCCGGCACGAGCAGATCCTGCACGATCGTCTCCCGTGCGGCGGGGTCCATGTCGGCCGCCAGCAGGTCGAAGTTCTGGACGATCCCGTCGCTGTGGCCGTAGTGAAGCGGGGGGAAGGAATACGGCGCCCAGTGGCCGCCGAAGTTCCAGCCGAGCGCGAGGCAATAGGTGTCGATGATGCCGTCGCTGATCAGGGCAACGTCCGTGTCGGCCCATTGCCGCCGGAGTTGCGAAAATCGCTTGGCCGCGTGGAGCAACAGCGCCGTGCCCTTGTCGAGGTAAACGCGTTCGCCGGTGAGGTCGTAGAGCCAGGCGCAGGCGGCGATTCCGTGCATGAACGTGTTGAGATTCTTGCCCTCGTCCTCCAACTTGCCCGGTCGCCAGGGCTGCCGGAAGCGGTCGGGGCCGATCTCCCCCAGCCAGGCGTCGAGGCGGTCGGGGGTGACGGCGGCGGCCAGTTCCTCGGCCTGCTTGCGGGTGGCCTCGCTGAACCCCAGGATATCCGGCGGCAGGTCCCTGCGCCGCGGCAGCAGGGGCAGCTTCAGCTTTTCCTCGGGCACCGGCACGGTCACGCTCAGGTGGATCGGGTCGGAGCTTCGCAGGATCGTGACCTCGGAATCCGCCAGCCCCTCGACCGAGGCCCGGGCCTCAAAGAACTCGCTGTAGAGTGCCGGTGACGTCGCCGCGACCGCCGCCGGCAGCGTCACCGTGGCGGTCACCGTCGCCGTCTTGCCAGCCGCGATC
>Ga0209498_1000713_pt1 | contig 20565 bp, 18 predicted proteins | sample WalLakDeSediment_FD_184131 | JGI IMG/M metagenome (GOLD analysis project Ga0209498, IMG submission 184131) | Lake sediment microbial communities from Walker lake, Nevada to study Microbial Dark Matter (Phase II) - Walker Lake 11/02/13 Deep... | ecosystem: Environmental > Aquatic > Freshwater >... | reverse complement strand
TGCGGCCTGCCGGAAGGCACAGTCAAAAATTGACAGGATAATCAAATCGAAACGATTGCAAAGCAAAGTGCGAACGTTTAATCATGTGATGTTTTATCATTTCAATTTCAAAAAAAACAGTGTTTTCTCATTTGCCCGTGAAATAGCAAATCATTAACTTATCGCCCATAATTGTGTCCTTATTATTCCATCGTATTTACCTTATTGGAGTCCCCATGGAAAAAACAGACAAGGAAATGGTTGTGAGCAATAAGATCAAAGGTCGTTTGCTCTCGCTGGATGTCTTTCGTGGCGCCACCATTGCCGCCATGATCATGGTGAACAATCCCGGAAGCTGGAGCCATATTTATGGACCTTTACGGCATGCCGACTGGCATGGCTGGACCTTCACAGATTTAATTTTTCCATTTTTCCTTTTCATTGTCGGTGTAGCCATTGTCTATGCCTTCAGCCGCCATGTTCAGGAAGGGATGCCCAAAAAGGGGTTGTACATAAAAATCATCCGCCGCACCCTGATCCTGTTCGCCCTGGGTATATTTTTAAATGGTTTTCCTTTTTTTGAATTATCCACCCTGCGAATTCCGGGGGTACTGCAACGTATCGCCGTCTGTTATTTTTTCACCGCTATTATTTTTTTACATACCGATATCAAAGGTCAGGTGGGCTGGACGATCGGCTTATTACTGGCATACTGGGGGCTAATGGAATGGGTTCCGGTACCCGGTATCGGCGCCGGGCTCTACGAAAAAGGCGCTAATTTTTCCAATTATATCGATGGCCTTGTTTTCGGTAATCATGTCTGGCAATACAGCAAACCGTGGGATCCGGAGGGTCTTATCAGCACCCTGCCGGCCATTTCCACCACCCTGTTAGGGGTGCTGACCGGTCACTGGTTGCGCAGCGATAAATCGCCCCTGGAAAAGACGGTATGGATGTTGTTAGCCGGAAATTTCGCGCTCTGGCTGGGCACATTCTGGAACTATTGGCTGCCCATCAATAAAAACATCTGGACCAGTTCCTATACCATGGCCATGACCGGATTGGCCCTGATCGTCCTGGCTTTCTGCTATTTCTTCATCGATGTACGCGGTTATCAACGCTGGTCGAAACCGTTTATAATTTATGGGATCAATGCCATCACAGTGTATGTTTTATCCGGGGTCGTCGCCAAGTTAACCATCATTATCAAAGTCGGCACAACGGCCGAGGGACAGAGCATCGCCCTGAAAACCTGGTTGTATCAGAATCTGTTCGCCTCCTGGCTGAGTCCAATCAATGCTTCATTGGTTTATTCCATTGGTTTTATCCTGGTTATGTATCTGGTCGCATGGATCATGTACAAGAAAAATATATTCATAAAAATTTAAATTGATTAGTACTTTAGCACAGCTAAATCAAATTTTATCTATTACAAATCATGTACTTCTAAGATTTCTCATCCGTCAGACGACGGATTCGAAATGACAATTTTTGTCTTGTCATTCCGATTGTCCCGCCAGAGGCGGGATTGAGGAATCTATTTTGCTGAGCTAAGGACATAATCATTAAATTTAATTTGATCATCATACATGACTCTGGAGTGTTTTCTATGGAAACAATTAAATGCGGAAGCTGCGCGTTCCGGGCCAAATATGATCATAATCCCCGTTCATTTTTAGGCCGGATTTGGCGCTGGCATGCCACCTGGTGCCCGGGATGGAAGGCTTATATGATTTCCCGGCCGGAGCAGGAGCGTTTGGATTTAGCCCAAAAATATCAGTTGAAAAAATATCTCCAGTAAACTGGTTATTTACCTCCAAACCTTGAGATAAAACTTTTTCAGCCAGTAACCGCCTTCAGCAAGGCGCATAACAGCTAATTGAAGGCAAACGGGTCTGAATAAAATTTATTTATGCGCGGATTGCAGGATAGAAATTTAGCAGGGTGTCATATCGTTATATGTTCTAATATAATCGAAAACTGCTTTGATTAGAACGTCAGGCTAAATAAATAAATTCGGGAATTACCATATGATAAGAATACTGCTAATTGCTTTCATCACGCTTATGCTGATGGTTACCTGGGGCATCGCCCGGGAACTGACCCGGGAAGAGGCCCTCGATAAACAGGTAAAATCCTTTCTGGACAGCCAGCGGGGTAAATGGCGTGATATGAATGTGCCCGAGTCCGATGGACGGCTTTTGTACGATTTGATTATCAAAAACGGTTACAAAGACGCCCTGGAAATCGGCACTTCGACCGGACACTCAGCCATTTGGATGGCCTGGGCTTTGAGCAAGACGGGGGGTAAATTAATTACCATCGAGATCGATGAGGGTCGATATAATCAGGCACTGGCCAATTTTAAAGCGGCCGGGCTTGCCGATTACATCGATGCCCGCCTGGCCAATGCCCATCAACTGGTAAAAGAATTGCCGGGCCCCTTTGATTTTGTCTTTTGCGATGCCGACAAGGGTTGGTATAAGAATTATTTTATCGATATTTATCCCAAACTTACCATCGGCGGGTGTTATACGGCGCATAACGTCTACGACACACGATGGGCGCGGTTAAGGGGCAGCGGTACCTTCGAATTTTATGAATATGTGAAGAACCTGCCTGATATGGAAACCACCCTGGACAGCAGCGGTAATGGTTTATCGATCAGTTACAAAAAAAAGCCGTAATAAAAAATTGTACTTGTCACGATCAATTAATCATTGCCAAGATAAGATAAATGATGAATAAATTAAGGCTTTTGCGATTGAACGATGAGTTTTAACTTCCACTTCCAAAATCAGCCGTTAATTAAATATCGTAACCTTTACCTGCAGTCATTTAACTTCTTTACCCAAGCGCTCAAACCTGCCATCCATTATTTGATTTAGTGCTTATATCTTAATAAATTAAGCCCGGATTCAATAAGCTTAAAACATCATAGCACAGGAAATGTCAGACCAACAGTATAATCTCGATCAACTACAAAATGAAATAGGATTTTACGGTGAAGCACCTGCCGTTGAGGAAATCATTCAAACCATCACCATGGTGGCACCGACTGATTTGTCGGTACTCATTATCGGTGATAGCGGCACCGGTAAAGAACTGATAGCCAATGCCTTACACAGCTTCAGTAAACGCCGTCAGCATGCCCTGATTTCCGTAAATTGCGGAGCCATTCCCGAGGGCATTCTGGAGTCGGAACTTTTTGGTCATGAGAAGGGCTCTTTCACCGGGGCAATCAGCCAAAAGAAGGGCTATTTTGAGGTGGCCGATAAGGGCACGATTTTTCTGGACGAGATTGGTGAAATGCCCCTGAATACGCAGGTGAAATTGTTACGGGTTCTGGAAACATCCGAGTTCATGCGTGTCGGGGGGACGTCGATTCAAAAAGTCGATGTGCGCATCATTGCCGCAACCAATAAGGACCTCGAATCCGCGGTTCAGCATAACGAATTCCGTCGCGACTTATACTATCGGTTAAAGGCGATTACCATCAAAATTCCGCCTCTTCGTCAACGCAAGGAAGATATTCCCTTGCTGGTGGATATTTTTTCCGAGGATTATATACAAAAGAACAATATTAGATTCAAAGGCTTCGCACCTGACACCTATGAAATTATGATGAGCTATCACTGGCCGGGTAATGTACGCGAATTGCGTAATTTTGTGGAAACGGCGATTATATTGAATCGTGGCGAAATCGTGCGTTCGCATTACGTGCGTTCAGCATTGAATATCGATGAGCAACCGACATCGTCGCTAAATCTTCCGGTGCCTTTAAACAAAACGCCGGAGCAGGCCGAACGCGAGCTGATCTATCGCACCCTGGTGTCCCTGAAGCTTGATGTCACCGAAATTAAAGAAACACTCAAAGAGTTAATGAACAATAAGCTGGAAGGGTTACCGGCTGATTTTATAGAATATGGCAATAAGAGGGATTCAGGCACCGGAATGAAGGAAGTTCAACCCCAAACGCTCGATGCCATGGAACGCAAATTAATCAAAGAAACTCTGGATCGCTTTGGAGGCAGCCGGCGCAAAACGGCCCGGGCTTTGCAAATCAGCGAACGAACCCTGTACAGGAAGATCAATGAATATGGATTATAAATTGGAGCAGCGATTGTATCCCGGCGGAAATATCCCCGAAAATCTTTCAGTGCAAAGAGTAGTTGAAATTCTTTTCTCTCTATTGAGAAGAAACCGGAAATCGTTTCTGCACTGCGGGATTGTTATCAGTTTGCTGATCGTTCTGCATAGTTGCTGGTATTACTCATTCAGTGGAGCCTTGCCCTCGCACCTGAATTCAATCGCCATTCCGTTATTTGATGACCGCACGGCTTATCCCAATATTCGTGAAAATCTGAGTAACAAGGTCATCGATACATTCATTGCCGATAACCGCCTGAAGGTAACCAACGAAGACATGGCCGATTTGATTCTCACCGGTACCATCAGTTCCATTAGCGAACAGGCCGCTGCAGTCAGCGCCGGGGAGGTGGTTACGGAGTACAGGGTGGTTGTCAGTGTCCGGGTAAAATGTGAAGATTTAAAGTTGGCTAAGGTACTGTACGATAAAACAATACAAAACTATGGTCTCATGCCCGCCCAGGGCGGTATTGAAGAACGGGACAAGGCCATCGAGGAAGCCCTGGAATTGATTACGGAAGATATCCTTAACTCGACGTTTAGTATCTGGTAATCATGAGGATTATCTATTTGACGATTGGAAGGATTTAAAATAATGGCTGATAATTTAAAAACCATCGATGAAAGTGATGGGAATTCCATACTATTTGCCCACAAAGCCTTTCGGTTATTGGAAAATAACCAGCCGGAGAAGGCCCTGGCGCTTTGTGAAAACGGCGTTAAACGCTTCCCATTTTATGCAGAAGGGCATTTCATTCTTGGCAAGTGTTATCAGTACCTGAAAAAAATCGACGATGCTAAAGAAGAATATGACCGCACATTGGTTTATATGCCCGGCCATATCCGGGCCATGAAAGCTCTGGCCTACATCTATCACCAAAAAAATCTTCCCGTAAAGGCTTTCGATGTTTTACTGCAGTCAGCTATCCTGGACCCCTTGAATCACGATCTGGTAGCCTACTTAAAAGCGGAAAATAAATATACGGATATTTACCAACCGCCGGGTTTTCAACTGCAGGAAAGTCCTGCCCAGATCGAACCGGAAATGAAGGAAGCGGCGCCGCCTGCCGTGACGGATGAACAAGTTATCGAGGAAGAAGGCATGGATTTATTCTCCTTCAAGGAAGAGGAAAGCACGGCGGTTGATGAGGAAGATAGCGCTACCGTGTGGGAAGCGCCGACCCATGAAGTGGATGCGGAAAGTCTGCTGCCCTTTGATTTTGTTGACCAAGATCTGGATGACTCCACGATAAAGATGGACGATTCAAAGGTAATCGATTTTGAAAAAGATCGGGATACGGATTATGCCCTCCCGGATATCGATGAAGATTTATTTGCCGGATTTCCTGCCGAAGCGGCAGCTTTAGAAAGCTTTGAAGATGAGGATCGGGTTGACTGGGAAGAGGAGGCCTTACAGGTGCCGGAACAAAGCAGTCGATCGGAAAAAGAAACGACCACCTCTGCGGCTCGGGATGAACTGATCCCGGATGAAGAGGCCCTGGATGAATCTTTCCTGGTTGAACAAATCGATGACGATTTGTTTCTGGACATCGACAACGCCGGTAAACCGATCGTTATGGAGGAGGATGAGGCTACCCAGATCGATGAGTATGTTGATTCCAAAGACGAACACACCGAGCTCAATATTGAACAATACGAGGTAAATAGTATTATCGATAATATCATCGAAACCGACCAGCTGGAAAAATCAAAACCGGATTTATCGAAATTTGCCAATATGGAAGACGACTTCTCGACGCTCATGGATGGTATCTTCGAAGTGAAAGAAGAGGTTGAGGAGGACGAAGAGGAGGAAAAGGAAATATCGGCCGATATGGTTCAGGTCGATTTGGACGATACGGAGTTAGTTGAAGAACGGCCCATTTTGGATACTTCCATCATTTTCCCTGACCGGAAAAAAGAAAAACAGGAAATATCGCGCGATTCTGAGATCAGTGAAGAGCACGCTGAAATTGATTTAGATGATGACGAACTCTTCAGTCCCCCGGCAGAGGACACCGACTACAAAGAAGAAGAGGATGAAATCAGCAAGGTGATCGAGAAAATCGAAAAGGCCGGCGAAAGACCATTTACGCCAAGACAGCCCGGCGGCGTCCGCGCTGAACCTCCCCGGGAAGTCCCACGGATGGAGCCACTGGATGGTGTTGAGGATGAGAACGTATCCATCGAAGAAATACTGTCCAATCCCAAAATGCTCACTCCCACTTTCGGCGAAATTTTGATTGCCCAGAAAAAATTTACCGATGCGCTACGGGTATTTACGGAACTTTCTAAAAATGATCCGGGTAATATCCGCATCAATAGAAAAATCGATTTTCTCAAAAAACTGGTCGAATTCCAGAAATAGATACAAGCCGCGGGTCCCTAAAATATTCATGTTTTTTCGTCAGCCTATCCTGGTTATCTTATTTTGTTTACTTCCGCTCCATTTATCGGCTGAAGAATATTTTATTCACCTGACACCAAAAGGGCTTTTAAACAGAAACAATCTGCTTGAAAACAACCTCAATCAAATTCTTCCCCAGGCCATCCGCCAGGAATTTCGAAATGTTCGCTTTGCCGGTCCTTTAAAGCACGATAAATATGCCCAAAAATTTCAGAACTGGTTAAAGGTCAGGATAAACGATGTCGGGCAGTCCAATCTTCTCAATACATTGCGCGATCAGGGCATCATCAGTCTGTATGAGCCGGTGAACACCCTGCGTATTAACCCCATCACCAATGACAGTCTGGTGCAGGAACAGTGGTATCTGTATACGATCAATGTTGCCGATGCCTGGGCGAAGACGCGCGGTTCGGCCGATATCATTGTCGGCGTAATTGATACGGGCATCGATTACCACCATCCCGATTTGCAGGGTAGTCTGTGGATCAATGAGACAGAACTTTATGGCCTGGATGGGGTGGATGATGATAATAACGGTTTTATTGATGATATCTACGGTTGGGATTTTACGGACGCACCACGCTTTCCGGACGGCGGTGACTATAAAGACCCCGATAACGATCCCATGGACGAATACGGTTCCGGGCACGGCACGCAGATCGCCGGGATTATCGCCGCCCAGTCCAATAATCGGATCGGTATCAGCGGAATCGCGCCGCAGGTGAAAGTGATGAATATCCGCGCCGGAACCGCCTCCGGTTATCTGGAAGAAGATGATGTGGCCAATGCCATCCTTTATGCCCTGGATAATGGCGCCCGCATTGTGAATATGAGTTTCGGGGATGTGGCCCTTTCGCGTTTTTTAAAGGATGTTATTTACTATGCCTGTGAAAAGGGATTGATCATGGTGACCTCGGCGGGCAACAGCGGTGATGATCAGCTTCATTATCCCGCTGGTTTGGCTGAGACCATTTCGGTGGGTGCATCCACTTCAGCGGATAACCGGGCTGGTTTTTCATCGTATGGTTCCACCCTCGATTTGATCGCCCCCGGTCAGGATATTGTAAGCACCGCCATCGGGGGAAAGTACAATACGGTAAGCGGCACATCCTTCAGCGCACCCATGGTCTCCGCTGTGGCCGCGTTGCTCTTATCCCTTAATCCCGGTTACGACAGCGAACGGATTCGTCATATTTTAAAGACCTCTGCTAACGACCTCTTGTTTCCCGGTTGGGATCAGTTCAGCGGCGCCGGACGACTGTCCGCCTCCCGGGCTGTAAATGTTATGGATGGCGGGGTTTTACGGTTGATTCATCCCCCGACCCATAGCGCCTCTGCTCAGGATCATGTTTACCTAATCGGAACCGCCTTGCATCCCGATATCCAAAAACTGGAAATCGATTACGGATTGGGTAAAGACCCGCAACAGTGGTTTTTGGTAAATAACTTCATTCGGCGGCAGTTTCTGGACGATACCCTCGGTGTGATCAGCACCCTCGGAATGGAGGATACGCTGCTGACGATCCGGTTACGAATGACCACGGGTAACAGCGATATCAATGAACTGCGTTCGCTGTTGGCCATTGATCGCACAGCACCGCATATAAAAAACGTGCAGATGATCCCGCTCTATGACGGACCAACGCGCTCCATCCTGATTGCCTTTGAGACAGATGATATCTGTACGGCCAAAATTCGTGTCAAACCGGCCGGATCGGACCAATTCACCCGGGTAAAGAATTTGGATTACGAAACCCGCCGCCATCGTCTCAAAATCAATGCTACCGAATTTCGCGGTGAATATGAGTTCCTTATCGAAGCCCGCAATGGCAGTGGTTTAGTTGTGGTCGATAACAATCAGGGTCAATACTATCAGTTTTCATTGAGTGACCATTTCTATTGGCAGGAATTCAGCGAGGTATCCTGGCAGTTACCGGCGGGGTATTTTCTCCCACAGGTGTATGATCTGGATCATGACGGTCAGCTTGAAGTCATTTTGAGCCGCTACGACGAAAACAATGCCTTTGGCGTGGTAGAGATTTATGAGTTCGAAAATGGTCACTTTGAAAAGCGGATGCAAACCGACTTTGTGGCCATTCCCAGGGATGCCGGTGATGTGGATGGCGATGGCCGCAGTGATTTACTGCTCGGCTTTGGTCAAAAATCCTTTTTGCTGGAGGCGGAGAGCAGTACTTCTTATCCCTCTAAAATCGTCTGGGCAGACAGCACGAATTTCTGGGCAGCGGGTTACAGCGATCTGGATAATGATGGCAAAGGGGAGATCGTTGGTCGGGTCGACTCGGTTTATGTCGTTCTGGAGACCATTGGCGATAATCGCTTTTCGGAAATCGGCCGGCTGGGCAATCCCACTTCAGGGAGTAACCAGTTTGGCGTTCCTGAGATTCTGGTCATGGATTTCAGTGGCGACCATACCGAGGAAGTTGCTTTCGCAGATTATGACGGTGACATCCTGTTGTATGGGTCTGAATATGATAATCCTTTCCGATTTTTAACTTCGCTTCGCACCTGGCATTCAGGTGACCTGCCCCTGCTCGATGGCACTCTTTGGAATGATGAAGCAGTTATTATAGCGGCCAGCCACACCTCGGAAAACATCAACTATGAGCATGAGTTTGATGCCCGCTATTGGACCATTCAACAATTACGGTATGATGCCCATACCGAAGAATTTTCAGAAACGGATCGCTTGCATATTTACGGATATCAAAACCGCAAAGATTATGATAGCGGTTTACGCCTTCATGCATTCAATGATCGCCTTTTTCTGTTCACGGCCTTATTTCCCAATCTGCATATATTTGAGCTACGCCAGGATGAAATCATTCCTGTGTGGCATCGGGGCGATGCCCGATCCAATCAGATATTGATTGCCGATTTTGATGGCGACGGCATGGATGAGTTTTATTATAACGATGGTTCACATATTAAAGGATTTACCCTCCCCGGGCAAAACCGTCCCAACCGGCCCTATCCGTTCAGGGCCAGTCCATTGGACAGCACCCGCATCAGGCTGGAGTGGGGAAGCGTTGCCGGGGCCAGCAGTTACCGCATCTATCGTGGAGAAAGTCCGGGCGCCCTGGAGAACATCGCCGCAATCACCGTCAATCAGTTCATCGATGAAGGAAGACCGGTCGATAATAGGTATTATTACGCCGTCAGCGCCATCGATTCCACCTATCCGGTTTGGGAAAGCCGGCAAAGCAACCTGGATTCGGCGCAGACAAGCATCCCACCCCGGCTCATCGATGTTCAGGTCGTTACGGATAAACAGGTTATTTTACACATGGATAAAACGGTTCAGCTATACGATGATTTTCCGCTGCGTGTTCTCAGCCGGCGACAATCGCAGCCGGCCACTTCAGCCCTTCTACTCAAAGATAAAAAGAGTCTGCTGGCCGGATTTTCTGAGCCTTTTGCCGTGGGCCTCATTGATACATTGGAAATTGAGCACCTTTATGATTGGAATGGTGTACCCATCGATCAAAATTATAACCGGATTACTTTCACGTACTACCCTTCTGCTTCTGAACCCTATGTAATCAGTTACCGGATTATCAATCGTTTTGAACTGGAAATACGTTTTAGTGAAAGCATGTCGGTCACTGCGCTGGTGGATGTAGATAATTACCGGTTGTATCCGCAGGGATCGGTTACTTCAGCGACCATTTCCGGCTCGGCTAACACTATCGTTCGTCTGGAGTTATCGAAGGATAGCCGCATCGGTGCACTCGGGGAAGAAACCTATCTGATCATGGAAAATTTATACAGTGCCAGGGGAATATTGCTGGAAGAGACCGGGAAAATTTATCTGCGCGAAGAGATATCCGATCTTCGGGAAGCTTATGTGTATCCTCAACCCGTAAAACCACAGCATACCCATGTCACCTTTGCCAAATTGCCGCAAAATACCCAAATTAATATTTTTAGCATTAATGGTCAGTTAATACGAAATTTGCAACAGGAAAGTTTTTTCGGCGGTATTCGCTGGAACCTGCGGGATAATAATGACCAGCCGCTGAGCAGCGGGGTATATCTTTATGAACTGGTGCATGGCACTGAAAAAAAAATAGGCAAAATTATTCTGGTGAGGTAATTCATGGCTAAGTATTTTAAAAATCCTTTGATTGTTGCAGTTACGGGCGGAATTGGCAGCGGCCAATCCACGGTATGCCGGTTTTTCGAAGAATGGAGATGCAAAGTCATTAATGCCGATTTGAAGGCAAAGCAGGTCATTCAAAAAGACGCCGGTTTGAAAAAAGACCTGCGCCGTTTTTTCGGTAACGACATCTTTTTCAAAGATGGTAAGCTCAATACCAAACGGCTTGCTGAATTAGCTTTCAGAGATGAGCTGAATACTCAAAAGTTGAACCAGCTTGTTCATCCGCGCATGGTGGAAACCCTTATCGAGGAAATGGAACAAGCCCGGTTCTCGGGGCGCTATCCCATTATTATTATTGATGCCGCACTGGTCTTTGAGATTAGTATTGAGCAGATGTTCGACGCGGTTATTGTGGTTAATGCCTCTGATAACGCACGCGAAAAACGGGTTATGGAGCGCGATCAGATGTCAAAAGCGGCATTTAAGGCACGGGCTGATAAACAGATTCCCTTAAGCGAAAAGGTGAAATGGGCAGATTTTGTCATCGATAATAATGGCATCCTGGAAGAATTGAAGAAAAGAACACGGGATGTTTACGATCGATTGATGGAGCAGAGCAAAAAAAGCAACCGTTAATTAAACACAAATTTCTGAGTCACCCGGGCAATACCCATGGACTCATCCAATCGTTCAAAATTTCTCCAGCGTTTAATATAATTTTTTATGCATTGTGCCACATTTTGATTGCGAACCGTCGATCCCAATATGCGGATGCTTTCCGGAATGACAAAACCCTCATAGGAAATATGGAATTCGACCTGAACGTAACCACTTAATCCCACATCCAACGCCAATCCTTTCCGGTAACAATATTCAATCATCGGTTGATGACGGGAAATAACTCGTTGAATTTCATCCGGATCGCGATATCCGAGTTCCACCCTGTCTTCTTTGAGCAGTTCGGGTGTCAGCTTGATATAGGCATTACCTTGCCGGCGTATGACATAATTGTACAAATCTGTTAAGGGTTGGTCGAATTCATTGGCATTATAATTGGTTACCCCCTGGTAGGAACGCCCCTGCACTCGTCCGTAAGTGGAACGTCTGCTCAATTCGACAACAGCGGGTTCGGGCAATGACCTCGTACTGCCAATTCCCTCCATATCCGGTAAATAGCCATAGGGATTCAGCGCTGCGGTCGGCTGTAAAATGCCCTGACGCGCCATCTGGGCATCGATGGCCTCACGGCGACTCTGACGGGCAGCCGGGCTTTGAGGAATAGGAGCTGGCGGTTGAGGGACCATGGTTGTCAGGGATGAAGCAGTAATATCAGCTTCCGGTTTGAGGGCATCCTCGATAATGAGGCCACTGACCAAGCGTTTATAACGGTCGATAATGATGTCTTGTTTGTATAAATTAATCCTGCTATAATTGAGATTTGCCAGTATGGCAATTGTCGAATAAATAACCAGGAAGGATATCGTATAGAATAGTACGAATCGCTTTTGGAAGTGCTCATACCATTTTAAGCCAAAATTAGCGGTAAAGTTTTGAAAATTCTGCACGTGCCACTCAAGTCAATTGATCAACTGATACCGAAGTTAATAATTATTCACACAATGGGTGTTTACGGAATAAATCGCTATGCCATTGTGATTAATGTCACCCAGAACCGGTCTTCAGAGGGTTAGAAGGTGTATTTAAAAATCAACGGATCGACTTGAACTGCATTAAAATTATGTTTATCATCATCAACAAAATTATTTCAATTCAACTCAAACCGGGAGAAGTTCATGTTAAATCACATCTGGATCTGGATGATCATTGCCAGCATTGTTATCGCAGTCGGAACGGATATTTACCAGGAGATCGCGGCACCGGTCCGTGAAGATAAAGCTGCCGTCGCCAGAAATCTAAATGAGGATACCAAGCTCGGGCAGGTTACCTCAGCGGCGATTCAGGCAGCCGGTTTGGCGGTGCAAATTGCCATCGGTCTGATCGGTGTCATGGCCCTGTGGCTGGGCGTGATGAAAGTGGCTGAAGAGGGAGGCATGATTAAAATACTGGCCCGCATTGTCCAACCTGTAACCAGCCGCTTATTCCCTAAAATCCCGAAGGATCATCCGGCGATCGGCGCCATGATCATGAATATTGCCGCCAATATGCTGGGCCTCAGCAATGCGGCCACTCCGCTTGGTTTAAAAGCCATGGAAGAGTTGGATAAACTCAATCCCAAAAAAGGAGAGGCTACGGACGATATGATCACTTTTCTGGTAATCAACACCAGCGCCATCACCATCGTTCCGGCCACGGCCATTGCCATACGGGCCTCCCTGGGATCAGCCAATCCGCAGAAGATCGTTATCCCGGCCATCATCGCCGCCTCCATGGCTACCCTGGTCGGGGTAACTACAGTGAAGTTAATCCAATATTTTCAGAATAAGAGAAAACAATCGATGATGAATGCCTCGGAAGGGGGTAACTAATGGATACCTTTAAAATTATTTTAGACTGGCTTTCCATCATAGCGATACCGGCCATAATTTTTTTCTTCTTAGGTTATGGATATGTAAAGAAGGTAAAAGTGTATGAACAATTTGTCGAGGGCGCCAAAGAAGGATTTAATGTGGGCGTGAAAATTATTCCTTACCTGGTAGCGATGCTGGTGGCCATCGCCATGTTCCGCGCCAGTGGAGCACTGGACGTTCTCACCTGGGCATTAAAACCGATTACACAATTGATCGGAATGCCCTCGGAAGTTCTACCCATGGCCTTGATGCGGCCTTTATCGGGCAGCGGTTCCCTGGGCGTGATGACCGAACTGATGAACACCCATGGCGTTGATTCGTTGATTGGTTTCATGGCCTCGACCATGTTTGGTAGTACCGAAACGACCTTTTATGTCGTTGCGGTTTATTTTGGTGCAGTCAATATTTACAAAACGCGTTATTCCCTGCCTGCCGGGCTTTTGGCCGATGTGGCCGGATTGGTTACAGCGGTCTTCATTTGCCGCCTGCTTTTCTAAGGTTTGTTTTGCAAATTTAGGCGGTTTTCAATATATTCAAAGTCTTTTGAACGAATGGATTAAGGAGGTTAAACCATGCGTATTTTTCGTTTATTGATGATGGGCTCGATTTTTATGCTGCTGCAATTCAGCTTCGCTGATGAAGGTAAAGACAAACAATACGGCCAGGCCCTCAGTCTGGATTCGGTAACGTTCATTTCCGATATTCTGGCCAGTCCGGATAATTATCTCGGCAAAAAAGTGCTTGTTCAGGGGCGTATACTGGATGTGTGCAAAAAACGCGGCTGCTGGATGGAAATTGCCGGTGATAAAGAATTTGAAAGCATCCGGGTAAAGGTGGATGATGGCGTTATTGTTTTCCCGCTCAGTGCCAAAGGTAAAGTGGCCCAAGTGGAGGGGATACTGGAAAAATTCGGATTGACCGTCGAGCAAACCATTAAACGGCTGGAACACCAAGCCGAGGAGCAGGGAGAGGAGTTCGATCCTTTAACGGTTACCGAAGGAATGACCGTTTATCAATTGAGGGGACTTGGAGCCCTGATTAACGAATAGTTGGTATGATCGATCGGTATTAAACGGTTTACAGGGATAGGGAAAAGGAAAGCGATTGAAGTGGCGTAAATGGAATAATATTCTGCACCGTGATATCGGCTATCTGACCGTTGGATTGACAATTATTTTTGCCATATCCGGAATTGCCGTTAATCATATAGCCGACTGGAATCCCAATTATAAAATTGAACAAAGCACGTTTGATATTGGACCGATTACGGCCGTTTCAGAAGAGGATATGGTGAGGGATGTTCTGCAAAAACTTAATATCGATGCGGAAAAATTTAAAAGTTTCCGGCCTTCTCCCCAAAAATTGCAAATCTTTTTAGATAATCAGAATATTGAATTAAATATCCAGAACGGCCGGGGTAGGTCAGAAGTCATCAAAGAACGTGCGCTCTTGCATGATTTTAACTTCCTGCATCTCAACCACCCCAAGAAAATCTGGACCTATGTCTCGGATATTTATGCCCTGGCTCTGCTATTTTTGGCCATATCCGGTATGTTTGTATTGAAAGGGAAAAAGGGAATAAAAGGCCGCGGCGCCTGGCTCGTTTCTATTGGTGTTCTCATTCCCATATTTTTCCTGTGGTTATATAAGTACCTGTAAAATGCTTGTTCCTCAGGTGAGGAAATGGTGTGAAAAAACTAAAAATCTGTATTGTCTCATCCGAAGTCGTGCCTTTTGCTAAAACGGGCGGTCTGGCCGATGTTTCCGGAGCGCTGGGTAAATACCTGAGTAATCTGGGCCATGATGTGCGGATCGTGATGCCCTTTTATTCCAGTATTTACATTTCCCTCAAAGATTACCATCCCGTCAAACAAGCCCAGAATCTGGATATCTGGTTCGGCAGTCAGAAAATTCTATATAGCGTTTATCAGGCTAAACTGCCGCAATCCCGGGCAAAAGTTTATTTTATTCATTGTCCATATTTTTTCAACCGTGGATCTATTTACACTCAGGATGGGGAGGAATTTATGCGCTTTGCAGTGCTTAATTTGGCATCCATCGAACTTTGCCAGCGTCTGAACTGGGCGCCCCATGTCATCCATTGTAATGATTGGCAGTGCGGTCTTTTACCCATCTATCTGAAGACCTCTTATGCCTGGGTACCCCTGCTGAAAAACACCAAGACTCTGTTGACCATTCATAATATCGGCTATCAGGGTATTTTCCCGGCCCATTCCATCAACGATCTGAATCTGAATGAATATCACCATTGGTTTGACGTTGTTGAACTGTACAATGGTAAAATCAATTTCCTGCGCACCGGTATTATTCATGCCGATAAGATTTCCACGGTTAGTGAAACGTATGCCAAAGAGATTCAGACGGATTTTTATGGAGAGGGCTTGCAGGGCAATTTAAAGGCGCGAAGTCATGATTTGGTCGGTATATTAAATGGCGTGGATTACGATGAATGGAATCCGGAAACCGATAAATCCATCCCATACCGCTACTCAATCCGAAACCTGAGTGGAAAGACTAAAAATAAGAAGATTTTGCTTTCCCGGCTTGGATTGCAATATGATCCCAAGGCAGCGGTGATCACCATGGTCACCCGCCTGGCGGAGCAGAAGGGCATTGACTTACTCAAAGGAACCATGGAAAAAGTTTTACATGGTAATAATGTCCGCTTCGTTGTCCTGGGGAGCGGCGAACATCATTATGAACAATATCTGTATTATCTGCAGCAGTCTTTTCCGCAAAAGGTCGTGTTTTATCGGGGATATAATAATGATTTATCGCACCTGATGGAGGCCGGTGCCGATATATTTCTGATGCCCTCCAAATATGAACCCTGTGGACTGAATCAAATCTATAGTTTAAAATATGGCACGGTACCCATTGTGCGAAAAACCGGTGGGCTGGCTGACACGGTGCAGGAATACAATTGGCAAACCCAGGAAGGTACCGGATTCGTTTTTGATCATTATACTCCGGAAGGTCTGTATTGGGCTATCCAACATGCGCTGAATACCTTTCCCAACAAAAAAGTCTGGAAAAAGCTTATAATTCAGGCTATGTCACAGGACTTCTCCTGGGATCACCAAATCCCAAAATATATCGAATTATACCGGAATTTGATAGATCAGTGATTCATGAGGGGATCTATGAGTAGGCGGTCAACTAAACCAAAAGGTTTACTGATCGATCTGGATGGTGTTATCTATAATGACAGTCAGGTGATTCCGGGAGCGCTGGAGACCATTCGCTTTCTTCAGGACAGCAACATACCCTTCCGCTTTCTGACCAATACCACCATGAAATGCCGGCAATCCATTCAGAGTAAACTGATGAATCTCAACATCAAAGTTGAGAAAGAACAAATATTCTCTGCTGCCTATGCTGCTGCCGAATTTATCCGCCGGCAAAAGAAGCAGCGCTGTTTTTTACTGTTGACGGAAGACGCCCAAAAGGATTACCAGGGGCTTGCGGCCGATACCGGGGATGTGGATTATGTAGTCGTTGGTGATCTGGGGGATCAATATACCTTTCAGATTTTGAATAAAGCATTTAATTATCTGTTGCAGGGAGCCCGGTTGATTGCCCTGCAAAAAAACCGCTTCTGGCTCAGTGACAAGGGTTATACACTTGATGCCGGAGCCTTTGTTGCTTTATTGGAATATGCTGCCAATTGCCGGTCGCAGGTCATCGGAAAGCCATCGGCCCAATTTTTCGAAGGTGCCCTGCACAATCTTAACCTATCTGCTCAACAAGTGCTGATGATCGGTGATGATCTGGAATCGGATATCAGCGGCGCATCAAACCTGGGTATACGTACCTGTTTAGTCCAAACCGGAAAATTCCTCAAAGAAGATTTCGATCGTTCCTTAGTAAAACCGGATTATATCCTTCCTACCATTGCATTTTTACCACAATCCGGCATTCTTTAGATCATTTCCTCAGTTTTCTTAAAAGCGCTTCGATAATAATCCATACTCAGCCGATGTTCGATTCGGGTTAAGATTTTCCAGTTAAAAAGAGAACGATTCATGCCGATTTCTGAATTATGTTGTTAATTATACTCCTATCATCAATAATTCTTCTGGGCCTGTTGGGTTATATGCTGCATCTTATCCTCAGGCAAAAAGTATTGCTTAGAAACCAAAGCCGGAATCTGCAAAAACGCAATGAAAAGTCGGATCAGAGTTTTCAGAGCTGGAATGAAATTTTTAATGCGGTGATCATCCATTCGCTTTCCGGCACTTTGATCGAAATGAACCGGATTTTTTATGACCAATTAGGATTTAATGTTGCCGATTTGAAGAACCAGCCTTTTCGAAGCATTTTTCATCACGATTATTTTGATGATTGGGATATGTATATCAGCAAACTTATGCAGAACAAACATGCTGAGGGAATTATGCATCTCCTTGATAAACAAAATCATGATCGGATTTTTGAATACAAGGCCAGTCTGCATGAGCATGGTACTCAAAATCGTTTTGTACGCTGGATAGGACGGGACATTACCGAACAAATAAATCTTTCCCGAAAACTGAGTATCAGCCTTAAACAATTTGACCTGCTTTTTGATATTTTGCCGTATGGAGGAGCTCTTCTTAATCATGAGGGCAAGATTATTCACTGCAGTAAAAATATGGAATGGTTGACGGGTTACCAATCTTTGGAAATTATCGGTAAAGGATTTACCGAATTTATTGAAGCCAGAATTCCCGATGACAGAAACCTTGAATTTGAGTTTGACAAACTGGAACTGCAACAAAGCGATCTTCTGATTAAACATAAAAATGGTCAAGAGGTTTATGCCCGGGTATACAGCCATCCCTATTTTGATGAGGAGGAGAATCAAATTAAAATTCTGGCTGTTTTTATGGATTTTTCTGAGCAGGTTAAACTCAGCCAGGAAAGAAAAAATTTTGAGAAGCAAATCAGACAACGTCAGAAGATGGAAGCCCTGGGAACCTTTGCTGGTGGTATTAGTCATGACTTCAACAATATTCTGGCTGCCATCCTGGGGTTTGCCGATCTGGCTCTGGATGATTTGCCGGATGATCATCCGGTCAGGGAATATGTTCAGGAAATCATTAAGGCCGGGAACTACGGGCGGGATTTAGTGCGTCAAATTTTATCATTCAGTCGAAAGGTTGAACAGGAGTTTCATCCCATACCTGTTAAGGCTACACTAAAGCAGGCCGTTAAGTTGATCCGGGCCCTGATACCGGCTAATGTTGAGATTTATTCGAAAATAAATCTTGAAGAACAAATGATTCTTTCTGACGCGGTGCAAATTCAGCAAATTCTGCTCAATTTAGCCACGAATGCCTTCCATGCCATGCGTGGACGAAGCGATGGCCGGTTAGAAATATTCGCTGATCTGTACAGGCAAGAGGAAATGAGTCCAGGGAATTCTGATCTAAACGGCCATGGACATATCCGCATTCGTGTTGCGGATAACGGGGTAGGGATGGATGAGGCTACCCGTCAGAAAATATTTGAACCTTTTTTTAGCACAAAACCTGCTGAAGAGGGTTGTGGCCTTGGATTGGCACTGGTTCAAAGCATTGTTAATAATCATCAGGGCCACATTTCTGTTCAAAGCGAAATGGGAGAAGGAAGTCTTTTCACCATCTTGCTTCCTGCGAGTCCAGAGACTGAGCCGGCGGATGGCATTAACCGATCGGTTAAAGTCCGCGGGAAGGGTCGTATTCTTATTATTGATGATGACGCCGCCGTTATCCGTGTGAGTGAAAAAATGCTGAGACGATTAGGCTATGAGGTCATTGCCGTTAATGATCCGCAACGGGCTCTGAGCCTCTTTAAACAAAATCCCGGTGATTATAATCTGATCATCACCGATCAGATTATGCCAAAACTGAGTGGCTTGGATCTGGCTAACGAAATCATTCGCATCCGCAGCGATATACCGATCATCTTTTTATCCGGCCATATTGAAGATTCCACCTTGCAGTTTAAAAAGGCCGATTACGTCTTTGCCTATCTGGATAAACCGATCAATCCGGCTCAATTGAGTGAAGTCGTTTACCAGGCCATCAACAGGGATGAGCAATTCGTTCTTGTCAAATAGGGATCAATATCCTTTCCGAGGCATTAATACTTGCATGAATACTGATGACAAGGCAAAAATTATTTTTTATGACGGCAATTGTCTGTTATGCAATCGCAGTGTCGAATTCATCATTAGACGCGATCCCGGCAAGCAATTCCGTTTCAGCCATTTACAAACCGACTATGCCCGCCGCCTGCTGAAGGGCAGATCTTTCGATAAAAATGCAATTCCTGATTCCATTGTGCTATATGAAAAGGGTTCACTATATTTAAAATCAACAGCTGCTTTGCGTATTGCCCGTCATCTATCCGGATTATGGCCAATCCTGTATATTTTTATCCTGATTCCGGCTTTGCTCCGTGATGGTTTATACGATTTCATAGCCCGTCATCGCTATCGTTGGTTCGGGGAAGTGAAATCCTGCCGTCTAGTGGATCAGGCCATGAAAGATCGTTTTATTATTTAGATGCGTTTTGCCTGAAAATTTGTTTTTTTTGGTTGTAGAAATACTTTTTCTGACTTGCACCCTTTAGTTATTAATAGTATATTTCGGCGACATTAGAGTATGCAAGTTAAAGAAGGTGACAGTTGATTCAGTTTTTAGGCTTTCCCCCGGCCTTTGCTGAGATGTCACCTTCTTTTTTGGGAACAAAATACCATCAATGCGTTAAAAAAGTTGAAATTTGGGGACGTTTCTGGATTCGACGGGCATGAGAATGGTATGAACGGCAACCCGGGATTCTGGTTACCCCGTAAAATAGCCAGAAGCACGATAAGTGCCAATAATAATTACGCATTGGCTGCCTAAAAAGGCTGGCCACGCTTTTTAATGCTCCAATCCACCGGGGGGTTAAAAAAGCGCCGATTTTGGGTGGATTATGACAGGTCGATGCCCATGCTTTCTGTCATATAACTGATGGGCTTGCTTGTGGCCGGGTGCTCCGGTCAACCAGTCCACAGGCGAGATTTAATGATCGGATATGGTTGTAGATGTTCATATTTGTCCATGTTCGGACCCGGGTTCGACTCCCGGCGTCTCCACAATTATTATGCAAAGTCTATTACTCATCATTTTAGTCATCCTGTTCATCTGGTTGTTATTATACTCCAGGAAATCACAGGCCCGTATGGCGGCGAAGAAGCGACAAATGATTGATCGCATCAAGAACAGGGAGCGGGATTAAGGGATCAAATTTTTATTGACAAAGATTATTTCCTGATATAAATTTACGCACTTTTAATGAAGGATGTTAAGCGAGAGTAGCTCAGCTGGCTAGAGCACAACCTTGCCAAGGTT
>Ga0209498_1000710_pt1 | contig 20605 bp, 17 predicted proteins | sample WalLakDeSediment_FD_184131 | JGI IMG/M metagenome (GOLD analysis project Ga0209498, IMG submission 184131) | Lake sediment microbial communities from Walker lake, Nevada to study Microbial Dark Matter (Phase II) - Walker Lake 11/02/13 Deep... | ecosystem: Environmental > Aquatic > Freshwater >... | reverse complement strand
AGCTGTCGGATTACATCCTGATGAGTCAGTTCGGCCAAAGTGGCCCGCCGCCCACCGTGGGCAACATTTTGGGCACCTTTACCTTTTTACTGATCTTCGCCATGCCGGCTATCACCATGCGCCTGCTGAGCGAGGAGCAGCGCAGCGGCACCATCGAACTGCTGATGACCCTGCCCGTCCGCGACGACGAAGTCGTCTGGGGTAAGTTTCTGGCCGGTTTTATCTTTTACCTGGCGGTGGTGGCGCTGACCCTGATCTACCCGCTGATTCTGATTCGCTTCGGCAACCCCGACCTGGGCCCCATTGTCAGCAGCTATCTGGGTGTCCTCTTGTGGGGCGCGGGACTGCTGGCCATTGGCGTCCTGGCCTCGGCCCTGTCGGAAAACCAGATTGTGGCCTTCATGACCGCCTTTGGCATTAACCTCTTTCTCTATCTGGTGGCCTTCTTCGGCCGCTTTGTGACCACCAATCCGACGGTGAGCCTGGTGTTGACGGAGCTATCATTTGAAGGCCATCTGGGCAACTTTCTCACCGGGCTGATTGTGGCTACCGATGTTCTCTACTACCTGCTGGTAACGGCCGTGGCCCTATTCGCCGCCGCCCGCATCCTGGAAAGCCGCCGCTGGCGCTAAAAACATGAGAAGTGATGAGTAAAACGTGAGGCGTGAGCGTCTCACTTTTCGCTCATCACGTTTCACTCATCAGAATATTATGAAAGATACACTCGATCGCCTCACCTCTTACTTTCCCTGGGCCGGCCTGCTGCTGATTGCCGCCGGCCTGATCACCTATCTCATTTTGCGCCGGCTGGACACAGCGGCCAATCTGCTGCTGATCGGCGGGGCGCTGCTCATGCTTCTCTTCGCCATCTTGCGGCCGAATGAGGTGCGCGAACTGGTCAGCGGCCGGCAGACCCGGTACGGCAGCAGCGCCCTGCTGGCCATTCTCTTTTTCGCGGCCATCGCCGTCCTGCTTTACTGGATTGCCTACCAGAATCCGGCCTGGCGCTGGGATATGACGGAAACCGGCGAATTCACCACCATACCGGAAACGACCGAACTGCTGGAAAATCTGGCCGAACCGGTGCACGTCATCGGCTTCTACCCGCCGGCTTTGACCTTCCAAGAAAATCAGGCGCGGGCCATCCTGGACAGCATGGCGGCCGTTTCCGGCAATATCAGCTACGAATTCATCGATCCCGAAGCCAACCCCTTCCGGGCCCAAGAGTATGACCTCAACTTCCCCGGCACCCTGGTTTTCGTCCAGGGTGAGCGATTCACCAAAAGCAACAGCCTGAGCGACCGGGATATCTACGCCGCCCTGCTGCAGCTCATCAATCCGGTAGATAAGAAGGTCTACTTCCTCACCGGGCATGGCGAGCGGGGGATTGACGATTTCAGCCCCGAGGGGTTGGACACGGCCGTGCGTCTGCTGCGCGATCTCGGTTTTACCGTGGAAGGGCTGAACCTGTTTACGGCCGGCAGCGTTCCGGCTGACGCCACCGTGGTGGCCATCATCGATCCCCAGGCGCCGATTCCCGACGCCGAAATCGCGGCCCTGCGCGACTACCAGGATCGGGGCGGCGCCATGATGGTCGTGCGCGACGTCATTGACAGCGAAAGCCGCCTGCGGGCCGAGGAGGATGGCTTGAGCGGGCTGTTGGCTGGCTGGGGCATTACCCTGCGGCCGGACGTGATCATTGACCAGGATCTGGCTCAGGCCGGGCAGGCCTTTGGCCTCAGCTTTTTGGGCTCCAACTACGGCTTCCACTCCATCGTGACGCCGGAGCTGGAACGGTTCGGCACCCGCTTTGAACTGGCTCGCTCCATCGCGACGGAGCCCACCGACGGCGTGACCCACACCCCCCTGATTTCCACCAGCCCCAATGCCTGGGGCGAGACTGATTTCGCCCTGCTTTCGGTCGGCATCGCCCAGCCTGATCCCGACGACGCCACCGGCTCCTTAGCCATTGCCCTAAGCGCCGAGAACCGGGAAAGCGGGGCGCGGCTGGTGGTGGTAGGTGATGCCAGTTTCCTGACCAATCAATATGTCGTCTTAGGCGGTAACAGCATCCTCTTTAGCAACGCCATGAACTGGCTGGCCGATGATGAACTGACCATCGAATTGTCACCGCGCGCCTCTATTCCCCGGCAGATGTTCATTCCTCAGACGCAGCTAGCCATCCTGCAGCTGCTGAGCCTTTGTCTCGGCCCGACGCTGGCCCTGCTGGCCGGTTTTGGCGTCTGGTATCTGCGGAGGCAGCGGCGATGAGCTGGCGTACCACCGGCATTCTGTTTCTGATTCTGCTGCTGTTGGGCGGCTATGTCTGGTGGCAGCAGCAGCAGGATGCGCCAGAAGAGGGGTTAGACGCCCTCCCCACCAGCCCGGCGCCGGCCGAGAATCGGCCGCTGTTTCCCTATGCTGTGGCCGAGGAAGTCATCCGGCTGGAGATCATTGACCTGGCCGCTAACGAGACCATCACTTTTCTGCGTGAGGCGGACGGCCGTTGGTACCAGACCGTGCCCACCTACACCGAAGTGATCAGCGTGACCATGAGCAACCATGCCCGCAACCTGGCCAATCTCACCAGCCGCCGCGTCTTGCCGGCCGACGCCAACCCACCGGCAGCGTATGGGCTGGACAGCCCGGCCTTCGAGCTGATCGTCGCCAGCCGAGATGGAGAGCGAACCATTCGCCAGCGGCTGTTGGTGGGCAACCTGACACCCACAGGGGATGCCTACTATTTGCAACGGCCGGGGGATGGCCGGGTCTACCTGGCGGCCAACTTTAGCCTGGACAATATCCTCCGCCTGCGCCAAGAGCCCCCCTACGTCCCGTCGCCCTAATCAGCCTGTTTGACGGCCGTCAGTTGCCAGACAGACCCCCTCACCCCCAAAGAAATCGCCCTGGTTAAAGAAACGCGGCCGTAGGGGCGGGACGGAGCGGTATTACCTCCTGCAAAACAGACGGCCTCGTCTCCGCGCCGTCTCGCCCCCAACGCACCCAATCTTTGTCCTGCGGCGGCCGCCAGTGAGCAAATTTGGCAGGTTCAACGGCCGTCAGCTATAATCCAGCTGGGCTCGGAAGTGCGACGTTTATTCGGCACGGCGGCTATCCTGGCTAATACACCTTTTTGGAGGATATGATCATGACCTTATCACAGGGCGAGAAGACCGAACTGATTGAACAGTTTGCAGCCCACGAAGAAGACACCGGTTCCCCGGAAGTGCAGATTGCCATCTTTGACCGGCGCATTCGCCAGCTTCAGGAGCATCTAAACGGCCACAAGCATGACGAAAGCTCCCGGCGCGGGCTGCTTAAGCTGGTGGGCAAGCGGCGGCGGCTGTTGGCTTACCTGCGCAAAAACCACCCGGATCGCTACCGCACCATTTTGGAACGGCTCGGTCTACGGCGGTAAAAAAGGCGGATATTCAGATTGGGTCAATCTTTGAGATTGACCCAATCTTGTTTAGTTTTTTATTGATTCTAGTTTGTTGAGGCCAACGGCCGTGTTAGGAATTGGGTTTTGGGTCGCAGTCCCCACAGGTCTGATGCGGCGCAGCACCCAGCGCCTAACCCGCCAAATCCTCAATAAACCAACGCGATAATACACAATACGCAGTGCGTAATACGCGCTGCGTATTATCGCGGTTTAATCATCCTGAGGAGGATTCCTAAATGTTACCTGAACACAGTTTCAAAACCATTGTCGGCGGGCATGAAATCACCATCGCCACCGGCAAACTGGCCGAGCAAGCGGGCGGCGCCGTCACCTACCGGGTAGGCGACTCCGTTCTGCTTTCCACCGCCACCATGTCCAAATCCCCCCGCGAAGGGTTGGACTTTTTCCCCCTGACCGTTGAATTTGAAGAGAAGATGTACGCCGCGGGCCGTATTCCGGGCAGCTTTTTCCGGCGCGAAGGGCGGCCCAGCACCGACGCCATTCTCACCTGCCGCCTGACCGACCGGCCGCTGCGCCCCCTCTTCCCCGATGGGATGCGCAATGAAGTGCAGATTATCACCACTACCCTTTCTTCGGACAGCGAGTATCACCTGGACATCATGGCCGTGAACGCCGCCAGCGCCGCCCTGACCATCTCCGACATACCCTGGAATGGCCCCATTGCGGCCGTGCGCGTCGGTTACATTGACGGCGAATTTGTCCTCGACCCCACCATCCCCCAAATGGCCGACAGCAGCCTGAACCTGCGTCTGGCCGGTTCGCGGGACGCCATCATCATGGTTGAGGCGGGCGCCGACGAAGTACCCGAATCCCTGCTCATCGAAGCGCTGGCCTTTGGTCACGCCGGTTTGCAGCCCCTCATTGATTTACAGCTGGAAATGCGCGAAGCTATCGGCAAGCCGAAGCGGGAAGTGGCCCTCGCCAGCAAAGATACCGACCTGACCGAAGCGGTGCAGAACCGGCTGGCCGGCCGGATGAAAAGCATCCTGGCCGAATATGACGACCGGGGCGAGCGGAATGAAGCGGTGGACGATTTGCGCGATGAAGTGGTGGACGCCATCACCGAAGCGGACGAAATGGTGGACCCCAAAGCCGTCCACGCCATCCTCTCCAGCGAATGGAAGAAAGCGGTGCGCGATCGGATTTTGTACGAAGGGGTAAGGCCGGACGGCCGTGATTACACCACCATCCGCGAACTTTCCTCTGAAGTCAACCTCAGTCCCCGCGCCCATGGCTCCGGCCTGTTCCGGCGCGGCCAGACCCAGGTGTTGTCTATCGCCGCCCTGGGCACCCCCCGCGAAGCGCAAAAATTGGACGGCCTCTACCCCGAAGATTCCCGCCGCTTCATGCACCATTACAACTTCCCCCCCTTCTCCACCGGCGAAACCTGGATGATGCGCGGGCCGCGCCGCCGTGAAATTGGGCATGGCGCGTTGGTCGAAACCGCTTTGACCCCCGTCATCCCCTCCGAAGATGATTTTCCCTACACCATACGGGTTGTCTCCGAAGTGTTGTCCTCCAACGGCAGCACCAGCCAGGGCAGCGTGTGCGCCTCTAGCCTGGCGCTGATGGACGCGGGTGTGCCGATTCGCCGCCCTGTCGCCGGCGTGGCCATGGGTCTGGTAACAGACGGGCATAAATTCGCCGTCCTCAGCGACATTCAAGGATTGGAAGACCACCTGGGCGACATGGACTTCAAAGTGGCCGGCACCAGCGAAGGCGTAACCGCCTTACAGATGGACATCAAAATTTCCGGGTTGTCCCAGGAATTGATGGCCGAGGCGTTGGAGCAGGCGCGGCAAGGGCGTATGGAAATCTTAGCCAGCATGACCCAAACTATCGCCGAACCACGCGCCAACCTGAGCGACTGGGCACCGCGCATGATCAGCGTCAAAATTGATCCCGAGAAAATCGGGGCGATTATTGGCAAGGGCGGCAGCACCATCCGCAAGCTGGAAGAAGAGTTTGAAGTCTCCATTGACATCCAGGAAGACGGCACAATCTTTGTGGCCGGGGTCAATGGCAAGCTGGCCGAAGACGCCGCCCGCCGCATTGAGACGTTAGCGAAGGGCCCGGAACTCGGTTCGATCTACACCGGTAAAGTGGTGCGCATCACCGACTTTGGCGCGTTCATAGAAATCCTGCCTGGCACAGACGGCCTGGTGCACATCTCCCAACTGGCTTCGGAACGGCTGAACCGGGTCGAAGACGCCGTGGAAATGGGGGACGAAGTCCTGGTCATGGTGACCGATGTGGGCATGGAAGGCAAGATCCGCCTGTCACGGCAGGCCGTCCTGGAAGGTTGGACACTAGAAGAAGCCCGTGAGCGCGATCAACCGGGCGGCGGCCGCAGCGGTGGCCGGGACCGGGGCGGTCGCAACGGCGGTGGCCGCGATCGGGGCGGGCGACGATAACAATTGGTAACTAATAATTGGTAATTGGTAACTGGTAAATGGTAATTGACGGGCGGTCATCACCATTTACCAGTTACCGTTAACAAGGCTGTGGCGGTTGGCCTGGCAAATTGGCTATGGGATCAGAATCTTTTAAGTCACCGCCGTGGAACCGGCAATTTAAGCAGCAAGTAGCCGCAGCGCTGGTTATTCTGCTGCTCATTGGCCTTTACTTTGTGCGGGCCATTCTGATCCCGTTGATTGTGGCCATGGTGGTGGCCTACGTCGTCAAGCCGGGCGTTGACTTTCTACACAAGCGGCTGCGCCTACCGCGCACGGCCGCTATCGGCCTGGTCTACTTGACCATCATCGCCCTCCTCCTGACTGGTCCGGTTATCGCCATTCCCCAAATCGCGCGCGAGTTCAACAATTTCCTCAATAACTTGCCCCGCTACATTCAGGATGCCACGCAGGTGCTCAGCCAGCCAATCCGGGTCGGCGATTTTGAATTTTCGCTGGATCAGGCGCCGCTGGTTGACGACGCGCTGGAGAGCCTGAGCAACAATCTGGTCGATATTGTCCGCACCTTGGGCACGCAGGGGTTCACCATATTTGGCAACGTGGCCACTGCCACCGTGGCTACGGTCACCTGGATTATTATCATCCTGTTCCTCTCCTTTTACATGGTGAAAGATTACCGGGCGCTGTTTGGCGCGACCGTGGACCTGGTGCCGGCTGAGTACCAGCGGGACATGTATCTCCTGGCCTACGAGATAAGCGCCACCTGGAACGCCTTCCTGCGCGGCCAGCTAACCCTGGCCCTGATCGTGTTTAGCATGATTTTCATCCTAGGTTCGATCATCGGCCTGCCGAATGCCTTTCTCCTGGCGCTGATTGCCGGCCTGCTGGAGTTTGTGCCCACGCTAGGACCAATTCTGTCGGCCGTGCCCGGCGTTCTGGTGGCCCTCTTTCAAAGCAATGCCAGCTGGTTGGGCAGCCAGATGTCGCCCATCTGGTATGCTCTGCTGGTGTTGGGCATGTACACCCTGGTCCAGCAGCTTGAGGGTTGGCTGCTCATTCCTAAGGTTATCGGCCGCAGCCTGAATCTGCACCCCATGGTCGTTTTCGTCGCCGTCATTGCTGGAGCGAGCGTGGCCGGTATTCTAGGCATTCTGTTGGCCTCGCCGCTGCTGGCGTCCGGCAAGCTTATCTTCATGTACATGTACCGGAAACTGACCGACCAACCCCCCTTCCCCAATTTCACGCTCACTCCGGAGATGGAGGCGGCGCTGCCGGAAGGTAGGCTGCTGCGCGTGGCGCTGGCAGCGGGAATCGGTGAAGGCGTTGAACGGACGGATGAAGAAGAATGAGGTCTTTTGCGGTGCGACCCGCTCGCTGGGAAGATGGGGCGGCCGTAGCCGCTCTGGCAGCCCAGATTTGGGATGGGGAGGATTACCTCACCGACTGTTTTGCCGACTGGGTGCGGGATAGCGAAGGGCAGTTCAACCTGGCTATGGCCGGCGATGAACTGGCGGCCTGCAACAAACTGACTCGTTTAGCTCCGCAGGAGTGGTGGTTGGAAGGTCTGCGCGTTGATCCCCGTTTTCGCAACCAGGGTTTAGCCTGGCTGCTACATGATTATGCCCTGGAGTTAGTTCGCGGAAGGGGGGGTGGCCGGGTTCGCCTGGCTACCGCCTGCGACAATCCGGCCGTGCCCAAGATTGCCCGTCAGACCGGTTTTAGGCTGCAAAACAGCTATCTTCACACCAAACTGAGCCTCTCCACGGCCGTTACGCCGGATCGCTTTGCCCTGGTAGCGGCTGCGGAACTGCCCCAATTCCAGGCCCAGCTTGGGGCCAGCGACGCTTTCGCCGCCCAAGATGGGCTCATGGAAGAGGGTTGGACCTGGTATGAGATCGAACCGCGCCTGGCCGCACTGCAGTCTCAGGGGCGGCTCTTCTGGTGGCCGGATCGGGCCAGCCGCCGCGCCGTGCTGATCGCCAACGCCGAAGAAGGGAAAAAACTGATGGGTATCAATTTCTGTGGCGCTAACGAAACCGATTTCCCGGCCGTAGTGGCCGATTTCCCCCATCTGGCAGCCCATTTTCAGCGCGGGGAACTGCGTTTCAAGCCGGCAGATACGGCCGTCAATCGCGCAGCCCTGAGCCACAACGGCTGGTTCATTGATCCTGAAACTGTCTTGTGCGTTTTTGAACGCCATTTAGCTTGACCGGTGAGCAGCGACGAATGACCAACGACCAGCGACGAATGACCAATGACGAATGACCGACGACGAGTTATAGTCCTTTTGACAGGCTCAGGACAGGCTCTTGGTTATGAATCGCCATTTATAGGAGAACAATTATATGGGTAACAATAACAACTTGCCGGAAGGCGAGGTCTTGTCAGAAACAGAGAACTTCTTTGTCTGGCGCAGCCAGGAAGAAGGTGGTTTCATCTACCACGTCGAACTGGGTGGTGTCTCCCTCCACCTCATTGATGAAGAGTGGGATGAGTTGGTGACGCTGTTGAAAGGAGCGTAAGAAGTGAGAAGTGGGAAGTGAGGAGTGAAAAGTGGGTAGTTCCACTTCTTACTTTTCACTTCTCACTTTTCACTCCTCAAGGGGGTTGAATATTGAGCGATCCGCTAACTTACACGCCAATGCTGCGGGATATGCCGCAGGATGATCGGCCGCGGGAACGGTTGCTGCAGGTAGGGGCCACGGCCGTTTCCAGCGCCGAACTATTGGCCATCATTCTCCGTGTGGGCAGTCGGAATGAAAGCGTGATCCAGCTGGCCTCGCGGCTGCTGGCCCATTTTGGCGGCCTGCCGGGCCTGGCCCGCGCTTCCATTACCGAGCTGCAAGCCGTTAAAGGCGTCGGTCCGGCCAAAGCGATCGAGATCAAAGCGGCGCTGGAGCTGGGTCGTCGTCTGTTGGCCGCTGCGCCTGAAGAGCGGGCACAGATTACGTCGCCGGCCGATGCCGCCAATTTGCTCATGTCGGAGATGATGTTTTTGGAGCAGGAGAACCTGCGGCTGATCCTGATGGATACCCGGAGCCGGGTATTGAGCAGTCCTACAATTTATGTCGGCAGCTTGAATACCTCCGTCATCCGTATTGGTGAGCTTTTTCGCGCCGCCATCAAAGAGAATGCGGCGGCCTTCATTGTCGCTCATAACCATCCTTCCGGCGATCCTTCCCCGTCCCCGGAAGATGTCAACGTCACCCGCCAGTTGGTACAGGCAGGCAAATTGCTGGACATACCGCTGCTGGATCATATTATTATTGGCCGGCAGCGCTTCGTCTCCTTGAAGGAGCGCGGCCTGGGCTTTGAGTGAAACAATAGGCCACCATGAGTAAGAACCTGCTCCTTTACGGAGAACTGAACCGGGATTTTGCCCCTTATCGCCAACAGGAAACGGCCGTCACAGTCGCCGGCTGGTCACCCTGGTGGGTAACAGCCGAAGAAAACGATCCCCATTGGAAGAATAAGCGGCCTGTTTTTGGCCCCTACCGGCTGGGCGAGGAAACGGTGCAGCAGGTGAGTGCCCCTTGGGGAACCTATGTCGGCGGACTGTACCAGCAGGTACCGGCATTTACCGGCAACCGTTATTTACTCCGCGTCGAGGCCCTGGCCTGGTCCAGCGAGGGGGACAGACCGGGCGAATTGCTTGAGCCAAGCGCGGTTAATGTGCAAATTGGCTGCGATCCCACCGGGGGATTCGATCCGGCCAGTCCGCTGATTCAGTGGAGCAAACCGGCTGAGCCGATAGGCGCGTGGCAGCTCTTGGAGTTAGCCATTGAAGCCCAGGCCAGCATCATTACCCTCTACTTGAAATCGGCACCTGAGCTGCCTAAGCGACAGCAGGCTGTTTTCTGGCGGTTGGCCAGCTTAACGGCCGTCGGCCGTCTGCGGCGCAGCGCTACGATTGTCGGCAGCGGCGACACCCATATCATGCTCAAACCGGACATCATTACGCCTGATGTCGAGGCTACGGTCATTGTTTCGGCGGCACGCGCTCATCAGGAAACCAGTCTGCTCATCGTTGGCCCTGGTGAGCAGGAGCTCGTTCTCGACGCTGCCGAAAGCAGCCAGCTGCAGGGCCGCCACCTGTGGCGTTACCAGTTCACGCCGACGGCCGTAGGTCTTTATGATCTCCGCTTTGTGGGTGATAGGGGAGCGCGACTGCTGGCCCAGCAGCTCTTGCGCATCAGTGAGGGAGATAGCCTGGCGCAGGCAGCGGCCCAGGCACCGAGTGGCCAGCCACGCCTTGACTACCGGCGGGTCTACATTTTGCTGCCACCGACAGCCGATGAGCAATGGTTGGCGGCGGCCGCGAAAGGGGGCTTTGACGGCCGTTACACCATCGGTTTTTCGGCTGACGACGCTGGGATTGGCGATCTAAGCCAGCGGCGGGTGCTGGCGGTTAACCCCCATCATTGGCCCGAAACCTTAACCGCGGCCTGGTTTCATCAGCATTATCCTGGGGTACAGTTTACGGGGGTTGTCGCCAACACACCGGAAGATCTGGAGCTGTGGCTGCGGAATTGGATTGACGATTAAACCGGCAAACGTCAATCCAAAGCAATCAAAGCCACTTCCACCACTTCCACGGTAAAACTATGGCCGGCTACAATCAGGCTGAGATTGCGGATGCGCGCTGGCGGTAGTAAACCCCGTTGCGCCAACAGCTCGATCAAATTCTCCGACTCGTAAGCAAACAACTGCGCCTGCGGCGCCGGCTGATGTTCCATATATGGCGGCAGACAAGTCTCACAGATCGTGGGCGCCGCCGGCTCAAAGGCAGCGTCAACGTAAAAACCCTGCTGCCAGACGCGGGTCGTACCGATCGCATCCTCATACTCAATGCGCAAGGTGAGCGGACATTCGCTGCCCAGGTTGCCACATATCGGCAGGCTTTGGGACAACAGGCGGAAGGTCATGAGCGCTCGCAGCTCTTGAAAATCGGTCACGTCCTGGTTAATGGTCTGGCGGACGCTGGCATCGGCATGTCCCAAACCCACGCGTTCAAAGAGCAGCGTGCGTCCACCCTCATCATCGATGATCTCCAGTTTACCAGTCGGTTGATCCTCTCGTTCAATGTTCCAGGGCAGCTTAGCCCACTCGGTCAGGCCTTGCTGAAAGCTGCTGTTACGCAGCAGATTGCGCTCGGCAGCCAGGGGTCCAAGCATCTGGCGATCGGCATCAATGAAGGCGCGTTCGCCTGACCGGAGCAGCAGCTCCTGGTCATTGGCCACAAGGGTGGCCTGACCCGACTGCACCGTGACCTGAATCTGCCCATTCGCCCGCTGCAAACTGTACTGCCCGCTCTGCTCAAGGCGCAGACGGGCCACATCTTCCAGCCACAGCTCCAACCGAAAATCGAGCTCGCGGTTTACCGGCGTCACCACCCGTATACGGCCGTGGTGCAGATTCAGAATCAGCCGCCTTTCCCGGTCGCTCAGGCCATAGCGCGGGGCAGCCGCCTCTTCCACCAGCAGCTGGCTGCTGCCATAGATGGTGGCTCGGACTAACAAGGTGTCGGTTTGGGGGTCATTTACCTGGAGCAAGGCTGTGTCGGCCAGGGTGCTGGTGATAATCGTAGCCCCAGCCTCCAGGTCAGAGAGAGGGGTGCCGGGCAGCAAAACAGCCGACGTGCCGGTGGCCGGATTCAAGGCGGTAACTGCTCCCTGATTTGCTTGAATCGTCAACGCCAACGGCCGGGTCGCGGCGTGCAAATAGGCATTGATGGCAACGGGCACGGTGAAGCACAAAGCGATGAAAACAGTGAAGCCCCCCAACATCATCGCCCAGGCCAGACTTTCACGATTACTATTCATAGGCAGCTTACTCTCAGGTCACAGGAGCTTGACCAGCGCCTGCAGCCCAAGAATTATACCAGACTCCGCAAAATGCGCCCTGGCAAAGCGGGGCCTTCGTAAACAAAACCGGTGTAAAGTTGAACCAGCCTGGCCCCGGCGGCCTGCATCGCCTGGGCATCAGCGGCGGAAGCAATCCCGCCCACGCCGATAAGGGGAAGTTGGCCGGCGGTGCGCTGGTGAATGGCCGCCACCAGTTCCAGACTGCGCTGGCGCAGGGGACGGCCGCTCAAGCCACCGCTTTCATGCTGATACGAGCTGCCCAAACCATCCCGCGCCAGGGTAGTATTGGTGGCAATGAGCCCGGCTATGGCGTGATCCGTGACGGCCGTCAGAATCTCGTCCAGCTCAGCCAGCGTCAGATCCGGCGCTATTTTCACCAGGAGCGGCCGGGGCGCAAGCTGCTGCTGGGCAGCGCAGGCGGCGTTGGCCTCGACCAGATCAGCCAGGAGTTGGTGCAGATAACGGCCGCCCTGCAGTTGACGTAAATCGGGGGTGTTGGGTGAGCTGATATTGACCGCCAGATAGTCGGCGTAAGGGTAGACAGCCTGCATAACGGCAATATAATCGGCGGCCGCTGCCGCTAAAGGCGTCTCCTTCTGCTTGCCCAAACTGACGCCCACTACAAAATGATGCGGCCGGCGCACCAAGACCGCCAGATGGGCCACGGCCGCATTCATGCCCTGATTGGGAAAACCCATCCGGTTAATGAGCGCCTCATCTTCCTTTAAGCGAAAGATGCGTGGTCGGGGATTGCCATCTTGGGGACGAGGTGTCAGCGTACCCACCTCCACGTGGCCAAAGCCGAGCAGCGCCAGCGCCAGGGCAACCTCCGCCTCCTTATCGAAACCGGCGGCCATTCCCAACGGATTAGGGAAAGTCAGCCCGGCAAATTCCACCGGTAAATAGGGTATCTGGCCAGCAATCTGGCGCATCAGGAAGCGGCCTACTTGACTGCGCTGTGCCCAACGCAGTCCGGTAAGGGCTCGCTGATGAGCCGTTTCTGCCTCACGGCGGGTCAGCAGGGGAAAGAACAATTGGCGATATAGATTCATAATGATAGATTTTGCCAGACCTTCCGCATTTATGCTATGCTTTTTTCAACTTAATCTGGACAAGGTAGGTCAAGGAAAGTGTCTCGGTGCAATAAGGGTCTATGAAGGAACGAGTTGGATTTGTGATGCTGGCATTAGCGCTCCTGGTGGTCACGGCCGCCTGGCAGGCGCCGGCATTGCTGCAGAAAATACCAGGCCGGCAGATAGCCCGGCTGCCGGTCGCGGTCCAGCAGTGGTTGGTGCCGCCGCCTGCTTCCGATATTTTGCCTACGCCGGTGGGTCAGGTGGACATATCCCAGCTCCTGTTGGCGGCCACGGTATCAGCCACACCCAGCGCCACGGTGATGGTCGAGCCCGTTCCACCAACGGCCGTGCCCACCAACACAACTGTGGACCCGTCAACGGCCGTGCCCACCATCCCACCAGCCACCCTTACGCCAACACCGCCGCCCACAGCCACGCCAATCCCCTGGCCGGCCACCGCCCGGCTGAACAACATCCAGCACCACTTCCAGGATTGGAACAACTGCGGACCGGCCACCATATCCATGGCCCTCAGCTACTTTGGCATCTATCGTCCTCAAGCCGAAACGGCGCGGTTGCTAAAAGGCAATCCCGAGGATCGCAACGTCAGCCCCGATGAAATGGCGGCCTATGTCAATGCGCAGACCGAGTTACAGGCAATTTTTCGGGCCAACGGGCATCTTGATGATCTGCGCCGTTTGATCAGCAGCGGCTTCCCGGTCATCATCGAACTGGGCATCAACCCACCCGGCGAATACCGCTGGATGGGCTGGTACGGCCATTACCTGCTGGTCGTGGCCTACGATGATGACAAAGAGCTGTTCTGGGTGTATGATTCCTGGTTTGGCACCAGCGAGACGCCCGGTGAAAATGCTAACCGTGACGGCCGCGAAGTAAGCTATGCGCAATTAGACCGCCAGTGGCGGGAATTTAACCGAAACTACATTCTCTTGTTCCGGCCAGAGGACGGCCTTACGATCAACCACCTGCTGGCCCGCCAGCTCGATGACGAACAAATGTGGACTGACGCCGTTACCAGGGCCCAGACCGAGCTGCAGGCTGAACCACAGGATGCGTTTCTCTGGTTCAACCTGGGCACCAGTTTGACGGCCCTGGGTGATTATGAACGGGCGGCGGTCGCGTTTGATCAGGCGCGGGCGATTGGACTGCCCTGGCGGATGCTCTGGTATCAGTTCGGGCTATATGAGGCTTATTATCAGGTCGGCCGTTACCAGCAACTACTGCTGTTAGCCGAGACAACGCTGCAAAATCGGCCCTATTTTGAGGAATCATTCTATTACCAGGGATTGGCTCTCGCCGCTCTGGGACGAAATGCGGAAGCTGAACGCAGTTTCAGACAGGCGGCGGCGTTAAACGTCAACTACATTCCCGCCATCGCTGCGCCGTAAAGTAACCATCCAACATGGAAATGGGACACGAATGAACCTGGATTTTCACAGATTTCTTCTGATCGGTGTTAATCCGTGAAATCCGTGTCCTATTTATCAAGGAAGTGAAGTTTATGATGAGTCGCAAAACCAGATCGATTATCTTAATCATTGCCGTGGCCCAGATTGGGCTTATTATTGGCCTGCTGGCTCTGCCCAAAGTGGTGCAGGCCATCCCGGCACACATTCGGGTACGGCTGCCCGATCCGATTGTCGATCGCTTTTCGCCGCCTGTGCCTACCCTGCCAGCGCCCAATTTCACCGTCAATGAACCGCTGGCCAATTTACCCAACCTGTTTTTTGATGAATTGCCTACGCTAACCCCGACCTTGTCGCCAACGCCAACTTATACGCCGGCAGCCGAACCGGCAGAAAGCAACACGCCAGCACCAACGGCCACCACCACCCCCACAGCAACACCCCTTCCCACGGCCACACCGCTGCCCCCTCAAGTGCGGCTTGAGGGCCTGGCCGTTATCCGGCAAAGCTTCAACAATTGTGGGCCGGCAAATCTGACTCAGCTTCTAAACTTTTTTGGTAATTCTGTTACCCAGGCCGACGTAGCCGCTTACCTGAAACCTAACCCCCAGGATCGCAATGTGAGTCCCTGGCAGTTGAGCGATTATGTCAATCAGTTTACAGAATTACGCTCTTCAGCTCACAGCGGCGGCGACATTGATCTGCTGCGCCGGCTGGTAGCCGGCGGCTTTCCAGTCGTGATTGAGAAAGGGTACGAACCAAACACATCCAGCTCCCTCGGTTGGTTTGGCCACTATTTGACCGTATTTGGCTATGACGATGCCCGGCAGGAGTTCGTCGGCCTGGATACTTACCTGGGACCTTGGGATAGCAGAGGCAGCACCGAGGATTACAACGGGCTATATCGCCGCTGGCAAGCATTCAACTACACCTTCTTCGTGGTCTACCCGCCGGAACAAGAGGCGCAGGTCCAGGCTATTCTTGGACCGGGTATGCTCGATCCTCTGACGATGTGGCAAAACGCCGCCGATCGCGCCAGGACAGAAATTGAAGCTGAGCCGGATAGTCCATTCGCCTGGTTCAACCTGGGCACCAATTTGACCCGTCTGGGCGAGCGTACTGGTGAACAAAGGTATTATCAAGAAGGGGCCGCCGCTTTTGATCAAGCGCGCGAAATCGGCCTGCCGCCGCGGATGTTATGGTACCAGTTCCGGCCCTACATGGCCTATATGCGTGTCGGCCGCTTCGACGATATGATCGCCCTGGCCGATGGTGTACTGGCCAGTGAGGGCGGCCGCTACGTTGAGGAAACTTTCCTTTACAAAGGGCACGCTTTAGCGTATAAAGGAGACATTCAGGGTGCGCGTCAGGCCTATCGTCAGGCACTTGCCGTTAACGAAAATTTCTATCCCGCCCAGTGGGCGCTGGACTCTTTACCGTAGCAGGGTTACACGGAGATACGCGGAGGCGACGCAGAGATTCACATCTCCTTAAACTCCTCCGCGTATCTCCGCGCCTTCTCCGTGAATCTCCGTGCAACTAAAAAAGGCGTCAAATGGACTTTCTGGCTGAACTGGAATTTCGCAATTTACTCTATCAATGTACCGACAGCAACGGGTTGCGCGAGCGGCTGGGGCAGGGGCCAATTACCCTGTACAACGGCTTTGACCCTACGGCCGACAGCCTGCACATCGGCAGCCTGGTGCCTATTCTGGTGCTACGCCGCTTTCAGTTAGCGGGGCACCATGCCATCGCTCTCGTGGGCGGTGGTACGGGTTTGATAGGCGACCCCAGCGGCAAGAGCAGCGAGCGGCAGCTAAATACGGCCGACACCGTGCAGGCCTTCACTGAGAGCATCCGTCGCCAGATTGAGCCATTCCTCGACTTTGAGATCAAAACTAACCCGGCGCGGATGATCAACAACTACAGCTGGTTAAGCGAACTAGACTTGATTTCCTTCCTGCGCGATGTGGGTAAACATTTCACCGTCAACGCCATGCTGGCCAAAGATTCCGTCAGCAGCCGGATGGAAACGGGGATCTCGTTCACCGAGTTCAGCTACATGATTTTGCAGGCTTATGACTTCCTCTGGCTGCGCCAAAACATGGACTGCGAACTGCAAACCGGAGGTAGCGACCAATGGGGCAACATTACGGCCGGAACAGAGTTGATCCGGCGCGTAGCCGGTTTGAAGGCGTATGGCTACACTTTCCCCCTGATCACCCGAGCCGACGGGGGCAAATTTGGTAAAACAGAAGCGGGCACGGTCTGGCTGGACCCGGAACGAACGACGCCCTACCAGTTCTACCAGTTCTGGATCAACACCAACGACGCCGATGTGGTCAACTACCTTAAGATCTTCACTTTCTTACCGGTCAAGGCTATTAAGGAGTTGGAGACTGAACTGTATGAACGGCCGTCAGAACGAGCCGCCCAGCGAACTTTGGCAGAGGAAGTGACCACCATGATTCACGGCCGTGAAGCCACTACTCGCGCCGAGAATATTTCCAGAGCATTGTTTTACGGCCGTGTCCGCGACCTGACCGCCCAGGAGATCGCCGAAGGGATGCGGGACGTGCCTGGCGGCGACATTGCTGGCCGGGAAAGCGCTAGCCTGGTAGATTTGCTGGTGGAGGTGGGTGCCTCTCCCTCCAAGCGGCGCGCCCGCGAAGATGTGCAGAACGGGGCCATTTACGTCAACGATGAGCGCCTCACCGATCCTGCCCGCCAGCTCGAACCGGCCGACCGGCTGCACGGACAATATCTGGTCATCCGCCGCGGCAAAAACTACTTCCTGCTCAATTGGGGGTAAAACCGGACCAACGACGAATGACCAATGACGAACCTTAGTCGATTGTCAGTCGTCAGTCGTTAGTCGTCGGTCGTCAGTCGTCGTTGGTCGGTCGTCGGTCGTCAAATCTCATGAACCGTCTCCTTCTCGTTCGCCATTCCCAATCAGCGCCGCAGCCGGAGGCGCCCGCTGCCGGCTGGCCGTTGACGCCCGAAGGGGTGGCGCGCTGCCGGCCGTTAGCCAATCAGTTAGCCACTTTCGAGCCAGACCGGATTATCGCCAGCGTCGAACCCAAAGCCTCCCAAACGGCCGCCGAGATCGCCTCCCATTTGGGCATGGAATGGACAACGGCCGCCGGCCTCCATGAACATGACCGCACCGGCGAGCCATTCACCTCCCAAGAGGAGTTTGTCCAGCGGGTGACGAACTTCTTCAACGGGCCAAATGAACTGGTCTTGGGGCGGGAAACGGCCGTGCAAGCCCAAACCCGCTTTGTGACGGCCGTGCAAAGGCTCGTCGCCCACTGCCCCGGCGAAACCCTGCTCATCATCACCCACGGTACGGTGATGACCCTCTTCACCAGCTACTTCAACCCCATTGCACCCATCCCCTTCTGGCAAAACCTGCAAATGCCCGATTACCGCCTGTACAGCCTGCCAGACTTCCACCTGATCGGTTAAAAACAAACCGCGGTTCAACCATTTCTAGCGCCATTCGTCGCTCAAAATCGTGACAACCGTCATCTGCCCCCACTTGCCTCCCCATTTACAGGGATGATACAATCCACTTTACTCTACTGTTCAACCCGCGCCGGAGGGAATCTAGTAATCAGTAATTACCAATTCACCAATTACCAGTTACCAATTACCAGCTACCTTTCTCCAGGCGCGAGATTATTGAGGCAACGGCCGTTCCCCGGCCGTCCCACTTAGCTTGTAGGAGACACACTCATGAGTGAAAAGAAACATATTAAAGTAACCTATTCCACCCTGGCCAGCCCCGATCCATTGCTGCACCAGTATTATGATGAAGGCGTTGCCGAAGCCCGCGCCAATATGGGCAAGACCTACCCCATGTACATCAACGGCGAAGAGCGGTTTGCGGCCGAAACGTTCGCCAAGCGCAGCCCCATTGACCTGGATATGGTCATGGGTTACTTCCAAAAAGGGACGGAACAAGACGCCAACGACGCCATTGCCGCCGCTAAAGCCGCTTTCCCCAAATGGCGCGACACCCCCTGGCAGGAACGGGTCGCCCTGATCCGCAAAGCGGCCGATCTGATGAGCGAGCGCATTTATTACATGTCGGCTGTGATGAGCCTGGAAATCGGCAAAAACCGGCTGGAAGCCCTGGGTGATGTGGAAGAGACGGCCGACCTGGCCCGCTACAACTGCGACGCCATGGAACAGAATGATGGTTTTTCACGGCCGTTGCTCCAGGAAAGCCCTCGCCACCACAACCGCAGCGTCCTCAAGCCGTACGGCGTCTGGGTCGTTATCTCCCCCTTCAACTTCCCCGGCGCCTTAGCGGGCGGCCCGGCCAGCGCGGCCCTGGTCGCCGGCAACACCGTCGTCCTCAAACCGGCCACCGACACCCCCTTCACCGGCTGGCTGCTGACCGAGTGTTTCCGCGACGCGGGCATTCCCGCGGGCGTTTTCAATTTTGTGACCGGCGGCGGCCGTACCGTCGGCCAAACCCTGGTCGATCATCCCGACGTGGCCGGCATCACTTTCACCGGCAGCTACGGCGTGGGCATGGGCATTTTGCGCAATTTCTCCCAGGGCAAATACCCCCGACCCGTCATTGCCGAAATGGGCGGTAAGAACCCGACCATCATCAGCAAGACGGCCGATCTCGACAAAGCGGCTATGGGCGTGATGCGCTCCGCCTTTGGCCTACAAGGCCAAAAATGCTCCGCCTGCTCCCGCGTCTACGTCCACAAAGACGTGAAAGATGAGTTCATGAAGAAATTGCTCGACCTGACCAGCAAAATCAAAGTCGGCGACCCCACCAATCAAGATGTCTGGATGGGGCCGGTGGCTAACAAGGGCGCTTACGAAGATTACCAACGCTTCGTGGCCGATCTCCGCGCCGCGGGCGACATTGTTTACGGCGGTGAGACGCTGCCGGGCAATGGCTACTTTGCCGCCCCCACCATCGTGGACAACCTGCCCGACGACCATTACCTCTGGAAAGAAGAGATGTTCCTGCCCATTGTCACCGTCGCTCCGTTCGAGGATATGGACGAAGCGATGGCCAAAGCGAACGACGTGGAATATGGTCTCACGGCTGGTTTCTTCGGCGGCTCGCAGGAGGAAATTGACTGGTTCCTGGACAACATCGAAGCGGGCGTCGTCTACGTCAACCGTGAAGGCGGGGCCACCACCGGCGCCTGGCCTGGCTACCAATCTTTCGGCGGCTGGAAAGGCAGCGGCTCCACCGGCAAAGCAGCCGGCAGCTTCTATTACATCCAACAATACATGAAGGAACAAAGCCAGACCGTCATAGATTAGACATTATCGAGAATAAAACAAACCGCAGATTTCGCAGATTATCGCAGATTTTTTCCGCGTCAATCTGCGTTAATCCGCGTTAATCTGCGGTTTGTTTTTTGACATAATGTTATTCTTGATAATCTCTATTAACGCCCGTAGGGGCGGGACGGGCGGCCACGATCTTTGCCATTCACCAATACCTTGTCCCCGCCCGTCTCGCCCTATTGCCCGCGTCACAGGGCGAGAGCGGCGGGAGGCAAGATCGTGGTGAATGGGTAAGATCATGGCCCGCCGCTCCCGCCCCTACGGAACATTGTCTTTGATTGCATAATAAACCTCAGATTAAAGCAGGAAAATCTGCGTCAATCTGCGAAATCTGCGGTTTCTTTACATTTTCAAAACCCCATGAGCAAAATCACCACCATGTCCGAGGCGGTCGGACGTTATGTAAATGACGGCGATACCGTCGCTATCGAAGGCTTTACCGCTTTCATCAGTTTCGCCGCCGCGCATGAGATTATCCGGCAGGGCAAGCGGGATCTGACTCTCTGCCGCCTGACCCCCGACCTGGTTTACGACCAGATGATCGCCGCCGGCGTCGCCAGCAAGCTGATTTTCAGCTACCTGGGCAACCCCGGCGTGGGCAGCTTGCACGGCATCCGGCGGGCGGTAGAGGATGGCATTCCCCGGCCGTTAGCCATCGAAGAATATACCCATTTCGGCATGGTCGGCCGGTATATCGCCGGGGCCAGTAACCTGCCTTTCTTCCCCCTGCGCAGCTTTATCGGCAGCGATCTACCCCAGGTCAATCCCAGAATTCAGTTCGTGGACAGCCCCTACGGGGACGGGCCGATTGGCGTTGTGCCACCGCTCAAGCCGGACGTGGCTTTCCTACACGCCCAGCGGGCCGACAGCCAGGGCAACACCCAGCTGTGGGGGCTGCTCGGAATGCAGAAGGAAATCGCCTTCGCCGCCCGCAAGACGGTTATCGTCGTTGAGGAAATTGTGGATGAAGACGTGATCCGCCGCGATCCTAACCGGACCTTGATTCCGGGGCTAGTGGTAGACGCCGTCG
>Ga0209498_1000708_pt1 | contig 20622 bp, 13 predicted proteins | sample WalLakDeSediment_FD_184131 | JGI IMG/M metagenome (GOLD analysis project Ga0209498, IMG submission 184131) | Lake sediment microbial communities from Walker lake, Nevada to study Microbial Dark Matter (Phase II) - Walker Lake 11/02/13 Deep... | ecosystem: Environmental > Aquatic > Freshwater >... | reverse complement strand
TAGCTGCAGCAGTTCCCTTCAGCGTCGCGGTAAAGCCTCCTCCCCGGCCTGATATCAGCATCATAGCCAACAGTACGCCTGTAGTAGTCGGCCGCTTTCGCCATCGTCGCCACGAAGGCGACGGTGAGCGCCCCGTTCTCGAATTTGCCCCCGCCCACCACAGAGGACGTGCCGCTCACCGCGGCGGCCACCATGACGCGCTCGAGGTGGGATTCCACGCCTTCGACCATGGGCCAGCCGGCGGTGCCGACGAAGGCCGCAAGCGCGCCGTCACCGAATCGCCCGCCTCCTGCGGCGCTCAGGGCGCCTTGCGTGATTCCCTGGACAAAGCCCTTGCCAAGCAACGCCCCGGGCGCAGTGAAGCCGACTTCACCAAATGCGGCTGCGACCTGGTACGTCATCGCCCCACCCAGCGCCCCCAGCAAGGCGTTCTGGGCCGAGCCGGTGGCGAGGTAGCCGCCCACGGCTCCACCGACCGCCGCGCCCGCGGTGGCGCTGCCCAGCACCGCTCCTGCCAGGCCGCCCGTGTAGTAGCTTGCAGCGATCGTGTAGCCGATCTTCAGGGCTTTCTTGATGAAGTAGCCGCTGGGATCCGTATGTGTGAGCGGATTGTTTCCGACGTAGGCATAGCGATTGAGCCCCTGGGTGGATGCCGGAAACTGCACGAACGGATCCGGCGACAGGAATCGCCCGATTTCGGGGTCGTACACCCGCCCGCCCATGTGCACCAGGCCGACATGGTCGATGTGCTCATGCAGGGTGAAGCCGCGACGTTGCCAGGTTGCGGCGATAAAAACGCCTGCATTCGGGGTCTGCCAGGTATCTGCGGGCCTGCGCTTACCCCAGGGATCGTAGGCCAGCGCTTCGGTGATGCCGCCAGTTTCACTCGTGATCGCCACCACGGAGCCCTGGTGATCCCGATGGAGGTAGCGCGTGGCGTTGGCTACGCTGGTCCCGGTGCGTCGCACCACCGCCACCGTCTCGCCGTTGGCCTGCACGTAATGGGTGTGCTCCACATTCGTGCCCACGATGCGTCGCTCGTAAAGCGCGCCGCCATAAAGCGTGAGCTCGAGCTGGCCGTTGATGCGGGCCGACTGGCGGAACATGGGCCGCTCAGCCCCCGGGCCATACCAGTACTCGGCATGGTTGTTGCCATCACGCTCCATGCGCCTCGGCTTGTTGAAGCTCCACCAGCTCACGTTGCGTGCCCCGGGCCCGGTCACGGACAAGAGATTGCCGTTGGCGTCATACCCGTAGCTGCGAGCGCCAGAGGGCGTGGCCACGCTGGTGACCGCATGCGGGCGGCTGGAGAGGTACTGGTAGTTGGTATACCCGCCCTTGGACAGGATGTTGCCCGAGGGGCTGTACTGGATGGCCTCGCTGTTCACAAGGCTGCCGGCCGCCGTCCTCCGCGTCACGCCGATGAGCCGGTGGAGGCCGTCATAGCCGAGGTCCTCGCGCTGGTTGAACCTGTAATCCACCCGCCGCGCCAGGTTGCCGACCCGGTCCCACGCCAGGGCGAGGTCCTGTACGGCGGTGGCATTGCCCGTCGTCCCCGTCATGAGGTTCTCAACCAAGCCCGTGGCCGGGTTCAGATAGCGGTGTGTCAACAGGTTGTTGCCGAGCCGCTCGCGGGAGATGCCGCCGAGCGCATCGGCCTCGAGCGCCTCCCAGTACCGCGTTCCCGCCGTGCCGTCCGGCCTGAGTTCGCGCACCAGCTGCAAATGCCCATGGCGGTAGAGCTGATCAACGCGCAGCCGGCCGCTATCGGGCGGTGCGGAGCTGCACGGCGAGGCGCAGTTTCCCGCAGGGTAGCGGACGCGGGACACGTGCCCCAACGCGTTGTAGTCGAAGTGCGTCCAGAACCACTGGTCGCCGATGTAACGGGCTGCGGCGCTCACTTCGCCGCCGGCGGCCTGGTACCAGAAGCGCTCCTGGTAGCCATGCGGTCCGGCGATGTTGGTCAGCCGGCCACGCGCGCGCCCATGCGACGTGTTGTCGTAGCTCCAGGTGGTGGTGCCGTCGGGCTCGCTACGTGTCCTGATCCGCCCCAACGCGTCGTACGTCATGTTGGTCGTGGCGTTCTTCGCGTCCCGCTGCGAGATCAACTCGCCGGCCGCATTGTAGGTGTGGCTCCAGCTGCCCATCCCCGGATCGGTCATCGATGTCCTGCGGCCCGCGGTGTCGAACACCGAGAAGATGACCGCGCCGCCGGGGTCCTGCACCCGGGTCAGATTGCCATGGCCATCGTAGCGGTATTCGGTCTGGCGCCAGGCGGCCCCGTCGTGCTCGCGCTGGAACCTGGGCCTGTCCATGACGTTCATGATCTGCTGTCGTTGCCGGCCCTCGGGATCGGTGACGGTCGTGCTCAGGCCGTTGTACTGCGTGTGGGTCCGGGACCAGCCCGCGGGCCTGGCGCCGGGAGCAGGCGCGACCAGGCTCATGCAATGGGCGGGACCGGCGGAGGCATATTCGTCGCGCACTCGCCCGAGCGGATCGTAGTGACGGACGCTCCAGCAAACACCGCCGTCCAGGCCCACCCGGTAGGGACCGGAGTGGGCATAGGCTCTGCCTGCTGCGTCGTAGAAGGTCAGCGAGTACACCATTCGCCCCTGGACATTGCGCTCGCCGCTTGCGACCTCGCGGCCAAGGCGGTCGAGCTCGGTCACGCCCTGGCTCTGCTCGCTGCTGCCGCCACTGCCGGTGCGTGTCACCTTCAGCACGGCTTCCGGGTGCTGGCAGCCGCCTGAGCCGCACCACGCCCACGTCGTCGTCGTGAATTGCGTCGTCCGGGGTGCGGCCACGCGGCTCTCGCGCCCGAACGCATCGTACTGCCAGTTCGTGGTCAGTCCATTCGGGTCGGTTGCGCTGATCTTGGCGCCGAACCCCTGGTGCCATGTGAAGGTCTGCGCGTGTCCCAGGGGATTGGTGGAACGAGCCGGGAAGCGGCCCTTGCTGTCGTAGGTCGTCGTCGACGTTCGCGCCGGCGAAAGACCCGACCCCGTGAGCGTCTCGCTGTTGCGATTGCCGAATGAATCGTATCCGTAGCTTCGCGTAAGCGCCGCGGTCGTGCCGGCATGGCTGGTCTCGCTGGCGAGCTGGCAATGCCCGGCGTGGTAGGTGAATGACGCCGTGCGTTGCCGGGTCAGCGGCCCGTGGCCACCCTGGCTCGGCGCCACCTGGGTCACGACGCTTTGTGTCAGGCGTGACTGGCAGGCCTCGCTGTGCGCGTAGCTGTTGGCCGTGGTGACGGTATGCACGTCGCCGCCCGCGCCGTTATCGATGGTTGCGACGACCTGGGTCGCGTTGCCGTGGTTGTCATAGGTGTAGCGGGTCACGATGCGCTTGTATGGACTGCCGCCACTGAGCTCCGTATGTTGTTCCGTGGCAGTGGCGATGTATGGGAAGCGCACGCGTCCCGCGCCGCTCGAGCCCAATGACTTGTTGCCGACGGTATTGATGGTTTCCCTGACCACCGGTCCTGGCTGGGTCACGACCGTCGCCGGCGGGGGGCCCTGGCAGTTCTCGTCGTAGGGATAGCTGCAATGCTCGGAAAACCAGTCCTCCCACAGCGCCCAGCTGCCGCCTTCCACTGTCGTCGTGTCGGGCATGCGCTGGATGGCCCGCGCCACTATGCCCGTGTATGGAAACTCCTGGAAGTGGATGTTCTCGGTGACGATATTGGTATTCAGGTTGTGGGCCAGCACTCTCCGGAAGCCGAGGAATCCGCGGCCATGCTGGTTCAACTTCGCCCCCGCGTAGCGATAACGCGTGATGATCTTCTGCGGGATGCCCGCCGGCGAGTTGATGCCTGAGTCCGCCGCGTAGCTCTCGACCACGTAGATGGGTCCCAGGAAGTTGCGCGCCCGCGCCGACGCAATACTCACGTCGCTGGTCTCGTGCCCCTGGTACAGGGCTTGCTCGCCGTCATGGCCTGCTGACAGCGCTCCGTAGCTGACTGCAAGTTCATCGTTCAGGCCGTTGCGGATCCGTGTGAGATGGCCGGGTTTCTGGCCGCGCTGGCGCCACACGTTCCATCGGCCGCTGTTCAGGAAATACAGGTCAGCCAGGCCGTTACCATTCCAGTCTCCCGACAGGTACGCGTTGTAGTTTGCGTTCATGCCCGTCGCCAAAGTTTCCACGGTGTTGTTGCGATACGTCAGTGCAAGGAACTGGCCGCTCGAGCCGCGGACCAGGAGATCGTCGCGGCCGTCGAAGTTCCAGTCGACCACCACGGCCTTGTTCCAGGCCGTGTCGTTCAGGCCCGTCCAGGTGCTTTCCCAGCGTCCCCCGCGATTGAGCAACGCGATCAGCTGGCCGCTATACGGGTCCACCGAGACGAGATCGGTGAGGCCGTCCCCGTCCAGGTCCAGGGCGATCGTCCTGCGATGATGGCGATGGCCCATGTCGCTCCAGGGACGATGCAGTGTGTTGGTTCCCGGGTGCCATTTCAGCGGGCCGGCAGTATCGGCACAGCTGGCGGCGGAGGTCGTGTTGAGCGTCTCGAACTCGCTCCCCACAGAGCTGATGCCGCCGTGCAGGTGGGTCGGCGGCCGTGGGTCGCCGCCACCGCCGCCACCGCCGCCGCCGCCGCCCGAAACAGTGCACTCGTCGAAGGTCACCAGGAGGTCCAGCAGGCCGTCGCCATCGAACTGCACCGGGATCAATTTCTGGCCGTCACTTGCGATCCAGGAGGTGCCGACGGGGGACGCCATGAACCCGCCCTCGTCCGCTCCCCGATAGACATGGATGCGGCCCTGGTGCTTGAAGAACAACTCCGGCACGCCGTTGCCGGTGATGTCGAATGCCACGGGATGCTTGGTGTGCGCGTTGTAGTGGGGCCGACCTGTCTGCAGGTAGCTGAAGCCGTTGCCGGTGGAGCGGTACAGGTCCCAGTGACCGCTGTTGGTGTTCGCGACGAGCAGGTCCATGAGCCCATCGCCGTTGTAGTCCAGCACCACGGCATCGTCGAACCTGAGGTGCGACCCGGCCGGCACATTGCTCGTGACCGCCGTGCCGTTGTTCCCGGCGAAGTAAATGCGGATATAGCCATTTGAGCGCAACACAGCATCGATTCGGCCGTCGCCATTGACATCGAGCCACTTCATGCCGCTCGACGCGTCTGCCGCCCTCGTGCCGGACAGTATGTCGAACCCCTGTTCCCCATGTGTCCACTCGAAACTCGTCGCGGGCAGGCATGGTGAACCGGTTCCGGCGCACTCGCGTACGGAGGCGAGATAGCTGAGGTTGTTATGCGTCCCCTGCCGATATCCCAGTACGTACCGGCGCACGGCCGAGGATGTGCCCTCGTTCACCTGGATATGGGTGAGGCGTCGCGTGAGCGACTGCCTGGTCCGGCCGTAGGCATGACCATAACTCTTGTCGGGGCGCGCGGTGGAATGACTGAACACCACCCGGCCCATCACCTGGGAGAGATTGTTCAACCAGCGGATTTCCGTCGGCCAGTACTCCCCGTCCGTGGCATCATGCCCGTAGTCGAAGGTGATGAAGTTGCCATGCTTGTCCTCGACTCGGCTCAGTGCCCAGACGATCGGCACGCCGCTGGTCGCGCCGACCGAGGTGATCCTGCTGTTGCTGGACTGGCCGTAATGCCGTGTGAGCCCGGCGCGATCCGTGACCACGAAACGCGTCGGTGCGCCAAGGGTCAGACCATGGCTGCGGACGTGCTGGAAGCCTTGCAGTTCGGTGAAGTAGAGCGTGCCGTCGGCGCCATAGGTGCCGGACTGGTGCCGCAAGGGCTGCCCGTCCAGGCAGAAGCGGTCGGCTGGCGACAGGGTGACCCCCCCCGCGTGTGTCACCGCTTCCGCATCTCGAATGGCGGGGCAGCGCCTGATCGCCGAGAGGCCGGATACCGACCAGCCCATGCCGAGTTGCCCGTTGCCTGCCCTCGAGTGATAAAGCAACGCCAGGTCGGGCTGCATCCCCGCCGTCCCTTGCGGCACCTTGAGCGGGATGCGGTAGGTCGCCGCGCCCGTCGGGTCCACGGAAAACTCCCCCGGCGTGAATCCAGCCGCCTGCGCCATGACTTCACCCGCCAGCAACATCATCCCGAGCATGGCCCCAGCGGCCATGCGACAGATCCCTCTGCTTTCCATCTCGCGTTCCTCCCTGAACACGCAGACATGAAACAACAGCGGGCGCAGCGCGCACAGGGGGAATTTCTGGCGATAAGCAAAGGGAAATAGCGCGGACGAGCGCTGGCGTTGACGAGTGCGTGAACTGGAAGACGGGTCCTGGCCCGATCATCCGCGGGAAGGCAGCGGGGTCGTCAGACTGTATTGACCACCAGCAACGCGACCCCACCCATCCCCAGGGCCGTCAGCAGCGCCACGAGCGCGGGCTTCACGCCCAGCACCTTGAGCGCCGCGACGCGGATCTGCATGCCGATGGCGGCCATCGCCATCGCGAACAGGAAGCCACTGGTGAGCGCAGCCGCGCCCAGGAACGCGCCCCATGCCTCGCTCTCCCCTACCAGCACGTCGCCCGCGCTGCGCAGCGCCGCGAAGCCGAGGAAGCCGAGGATGAACAGCGGGAAGGCCGGACGCGCGCCTTCGCGGACCTCGCCGCGCAGCGCCCACCAGGTGACCGCCGGAATGACGATCAGCATCGACAGGTTGCGCAAGAGCTTGGTCACGGTGGCGGCCGCCACCACCTCCGGATCGCTGAAGGTCTGCTCGAACAGCAGCGCGGCCGCGGTGACCTGCGCGGTGTCCTGGATCGCGGCGCCGAGCACGAGGCCGACCTGGCGGCCGTCCGGCAGCCATGCGCCGAGCAGCCACGGGTACAGGAGGGTCGCCGCGAGGCCGAACAGCGCGACGCAGGCGAGCGCATAGGCCGTCTCCTCCGGGCGGGGCTTCAGGGCGGGCGCGGTGGCCGCGATGGCCGACGCGCCGCAGATCGCTGAGCCCACCGCGAGGAGCGCGGTGAGCTTGGTGCCGGTCCCGAGCAGGCGTCCCAGCAAGACCGCCAGCCCGAGGCCGCAGACGAGCGCCGCGAGGACCATCGGCACGGCCTGGAGCCCGAGACTGCCGAGCTGGGCAAGCGACAGGCGCAAGCCGATCAGCATCACGGCGAGATTCAGCAGCGGTCCGGCGGCGAGTTGCAGTCCCGGCGCCCAGCCCGGTCGGTCCCGCGCGACGCCCGCGAGCGCGAGACCGAGCAGGATCGCTACCAGGATCGGGCTCACGGGCAGACTGGCGAGCGGCTCGGGCAGCCGGCCCAGCGCGCCGGGCACCAGTGTCGCCAGGAGCGCGATCGCCGCTGCGGCGAGCGTCCCTGCTACCGCAGGATGGCTGCGCATCTTGGCGGGCCTCTCAGGGCGCGCTGACGGCGCCGTCGTAGATCACTTCGCATTCCTTGCCGGCCAGTTGCCCGATACCTTTCTCGACGAGATCGATCAACGGTCCGAGGAGGGTCTTGATGGCGCCCGCCTCCTCGACCTGCGGGTCGCTGAACGAACCGGTTACCGCTTGCGCGAACACGGCGCAACCCTGCTTGTCCAGCAGCACGATGCTGAGCCCGTCGAAGCTGCGCGCAGCATAATCCAACCCGCCGAGCACCGCGATACGGTTCTTCCGCGTGGCGGCCGCAACGTCGTCAGCATGCACTTTGCCCTCGCGCAAGCTCCATTCAGAAACCAGGATCCTGACCTCGGTCGTTCCCTCGCCCGCGCGCAGCAGGCGCGCATAGTCATGCCCCTTGGTCGCCACGAGCCCGATGGGCCCGACGAACAGGACGGCGCCGATGTCCGCAAGACCGAACGTGCGCGTTGACTCGTAGTCGGACAGGCGCCGGTCGATGTCTACGCCGTGCAGCATGAGCGCCGCGCCGTGCAGCGATACCTTGCCCTCCAGGCTGCGCTCCATGGCCTCTCGGCCATCACCGGCGGCCGCAAATTCGGCCGAGAGGCTCATCTTCCCCTCGCCCTTCCCGCCGGGCTCGATGCTCTGCAGGAACACCTCCAGTTCGAAATCATCCAGGGCGAATTCCAGGGCTGCGCGGGGGGGGCGCCACCGAGAAATCCATCTCGACCCGCCCTCGGCCCTGGCCTGCAAACACGCGCAACGCGATCGGCTCCAGCTCGAGCCGCCCGCCCCGCGCCCTCGCGCGAATCTCGACTTGCGAGATATCGACGTCCAGCCAGTGAGCCGATTCGCAGCGCACTTCGCCATCGAGCTCGATCCACGCAGGCTCATCAGCATTGTCCGGCCGCACCACGGCCAGCTTCGGGAGGCGCCCCCGGCAGCCGGATGCCCGGACGTGCGTGCCTGAGCCCTCGTCGACATAGTCCAGGGAGAGCCGCGAAAAGCGGGTACGCGGCAACTGGCCGGCGCGCAGCGGGTCGTGTGCCACACGCTGGAGACTCAAACGGCCCGATGTATCGCGCGATATGCGAATCTCCACGCCGGCCACGGCCACGCTCCGGGCACGGAGCCTGCCGGCGAACAACTGCGCGATCGCCAGGCGGGCCTCGACGGACTCGATCACGGCGATGGGTGAATCAGCCTCGCCCACTTGCAACTGGCTGGCGCTCACATGCGGGGCAGGCCACAGGCCACGGCCGACCGGCCCGTCGATACGCACCTCAACGCCGAGTGCATCTGATGCCACGTCCTGGAAACGTGCGCGCAGCGCGTCCTCGTCCCCGGCCACGATGATCGTGGCGATTACCGCCGCCAGGACCAGGATCAGCAGCGCTGCGGCGCTGGAAAAGAGCCAGCGCCTGCGTCGTCGCACCGATGCACTTCGCCTTGTCATAGCCATAATCATAGCGCGTGTGTGTGGCCTTCAAGGCGTCACCCGCGTGCATGGCAGCTCAGTATTCCCGAGCGGCGGCTATGCAAACCCCACGCTGACCATCGTCGCGCTCGCTATTCGCCGTGCGGATCACCTGCGGCAGACGCGCGCGCCTTGAGCCTGTGGGTGATCCAGCTGCCGATGCCGAGAAACAGGGTCAGCATCACGAGCGCCAGCAGCGCGCCCGTCCCCGGGCCGTCGCCGCCGAGGCCGCGCTGGAACAACGCATGGATCGACCAGCAGTACACCGCCCACTTCACCGCGAGGCCGAGCACGGCCGCGAGCAGGAACTCTCCAGGCGGCAGGCGCAGCAGGCCGGCGCTGTAATTGATGATGCCGTGGGGAAACCCGGGCAGGACACGCAACGCAGCCTGGGTGAAAAAATCACTGCGCGCGGACAGGATCCGGAAGGTGCGATGACGTTCCAGGCGACGATAGACGCTGTCGCCGAGATGGCCGGCGATCGGATAGGCCGCGGCCGCGCCGAGCACGCTGCCGAGCAGCATCAGCAGTGTTGAGACGAGCGGCGGATAGAACGGCGCGATGAGCCACACCACCAGGGTGCCCGGCAGTCCCAGCGCAAACAGCATGGCCTGGGCCAGCACCAGCAGCGGCGCAGTCCACGGCCACTCCGCCATCGCCTCCCCCCAGGCCAGCATGCCTGCGCGATCAACCGGCTCGGTCAGCGCGAATGCGCCGCCTGCCACCAGTAACAGCACGAGCAGCGCCAGCCGCCAGCGCCGCGCCAGGACCCCTTCAGGCCGGGTCACTCGCCTACTGCGTAACAACTGGAGACGTCCGGCCACTGGTCAGCCTTGATGGTCTGGTAATGGCGCCAGAACTCGTTGTCGATCGCGCGCAGGCGACCCGGAGTGTCATCGCGTCGATAGCGTGCCAGGTGAGACGGTCCGCCATTGTAGGCCGCATACGTGGCGCGGATCAGGTTGTCGTCGCCGCCCGGGTGATCGTGCTCGCCACGGCGGATGGCGTAATCGACCAGGTAGTGCTCCAGGATTTCGGTCCCCGCGGTGACGTTGTAGTCGACCTCCTCCGCCAGGCGCTCCAGGTCATAGAGCCCGCGCCACACCCTGCCGTTGATCTGCATCATGCCGAGCGCGCCCACGGGCGAGGTCAGCACGCGGGGATTTGCCGGCGAGCCGGTGAACTGCCGCCAGCAGGATTCCTTCCAGGCGGTAGCCCAGACCAGCGGATCAAGGCGCCCCTTCAGTCGCTTCGGGAAGCGCGAACCGCCAGACAGGTGTTCACCGGTCTGCTGTTCGAGCAGGTTCGCCACCAGCTGGAGATAGTCGTCGAGGATTGCGAGCCGGGGCACCATTCCCCGCAGCGCGTCGGCCGGCGACTCGGCCTGTGCCGAAGCGGCAGAGACGAGCGAATCCAGGAGTGCCAGCAAGAGTCCCCTGCTGTCAGCCGGACCCGGCCGGTCAATGCCGAACAGGGCTCGGAGCCCCGGGTCCACCCCGAGCGGCAGCGGGGTGAACCGCTCCGGGGCATCCTCTGCCAGCAGCATCCGGGCGAGGCGCCTCAGTCCGTCCCGGCTGATCTGCAGGTCGAACTCCGGACCGAGCGCATCGAGTGCCCGCAGGGCATCGCCGCCGGCGATGAACGCCGCCAGGCGGAGGTCCCGTTCCAGGGCAGGCGCATCCGCCAGCTCCAGCCGGGCCAGCCAGGGCCGCAACCGGTCCCAGCTCTCGATGAAGACCCGGCGCACCGGATCCGTGCCGGGCTCGGCCGCCAGCCCATGGAAGTCGCCGCTCTCCTCCGCGGCGTCGAGGTCCTCGACCAGGGCCTCGGCGATGGCGTGACGGGCGTCGAGCAACACCGCGAGCATTTCCAGCCGCAGGTCGGGATCTGCGGCAGGCGCGCCCAGGGTCGCGATGATGGTGGTCAGGAAACCATCCAGCTCGTCTTCCAGCCGCTGCCAGCGAAGCTGCTCCTCCGGCGCCAGCGGCGGCTCGGCGGGCGGGCCTGCCGCGAGCTGGGCGGTGTCGACCCGGAACCCGAGACGCAGCGCGACGCCCGCATCCAGCACCTCCACGGTACGGATTCGCGCAGGCTCATGCAGCGCCGGCGTCCGCTCGGGAAGAGCCGATTCGAGCAAGGCGTTGATGGCCAGCAGCGGCTCCGCCAGGTCCAGCCGCACCTGCCGCATGCGTGGCAGGATGAGGCTCTCGGCAAGCATCCTGCTCGAGCCGCTGAGCAGGCCGGGTGAACCGTCGGGACGCACCAGTTCCGCCCCGAGCGGCGCGAACCGAACCGCCAGGCCGTCGGGTTCCACCTCCGGCGCCAGCTGGAGGTTCATTCTCCCCTGCCACGGGGCTGGACCGCGGCAACTGCCGAAGGCTTGCACCCCGGTGACCGCGCGCACGGCGAGCGAGACCGCGAGCGCGTCATCCGGGGTTCGAACGAGCAGGTCGCCCAGTTCGACCCGATTGCAGGCATCGGCACGAATCTGGCCGCGCCCGTCGGCATCCAGCTCGAGCGCCGCGGCCACCGCCCGCTGCACAAACCGGGTCTCCACCACCAGCGGCACTTCCACCAGGGCCGCGTGGCCCGCCACGGGAGGCATCGCGAGCAGTGCCAGCAGGCCGGCGCCTGCCATGCTCATGCGATTGCGGGCGAACATGTTTGGCATCGTCGGGAACCGGGGCAAAGGAAGTGGCGCTGGACCTCGACCATAATGATAGTCGGACACAAAGTGAGCGGAGGCGAAATGCCCCTGAAATTCGACCGCCAGAAGCTCCGTGAAACCCGGCAAACCTCCTGGCTGGTGCTCGACCTGGCCATGGTTTTCCTAGTGTTGCTCAACCTGGGCTTCATCGTCTTCGACACAATGTACTCCGCCGACGTCGTCAAGTCGGCGCTGGACGGCGCCGCACCGGCCTTCAGCCGCTTCTATGCGGAGCGGATCCATGCGCACTTCATTTTCTATGACCTGATCTTCGTCGGCATTTTCCTGGCGGAGTTCTGTTTCCAGTGGATCATGGCGGTCAGGAAACGGCTTTATCCGCGCTGGTACTTCTATCCCTTCCTGCGCTGGTACGATCTGATCGGCCTGGTGCCCATCGGTTCCCTGCGCATGTTGCGCCTGCTGCGCTTAATCTCCCTGCTTGTCCGGCTGCAGAAGATGGGTGTCGTCGACCTGACCGGAACCCGGGCCTATCGCTTCCTGGAGTTCTATTTCAATGTCTTTGTCGACGAGGTGTCCGATCGCGTGATCCTGCGCACGCTGGACGACGTCCGGCGCGAAGTGGAGGACGAGGCCCCGGTGACGCAGCAGATCATCACCCAGGTCATCGCGCCGCAGCGCGAGGCGCTGGTCCGGCACCTGTCCAGGCGCATCGGCATGATCGCGGAGCGCAGTTACCAGAGCCACCAGGACGAAATCCGCGCCTACGTGGAGTCCGTGATCGCGGAGGCGGTGGCGGCGGACGCCGGCGTCGGCCGACTCGAGCGCGTGCCGGTGCTGGGGAAGACCGTGGTCAATACGTTGCGCCAATCCATCAACGACATCGTCTACAAGGTCTTCGACCGCACGGTCCGCGACATCAGCGCGACGGAGAACAACCGCCTGGTGGAAGAGATGGTGACCGTGATCGTCGACACCCTCCTCGAGGAGCACCCGGACCTCGGCGATATCGGCACCCGGATGACGCTCGAGGCCATCGAGGTCATCAAGGAACGCGTGCGCGTCCAGCACTGGAAAGATGACCTGGGTCGTCGTCGCGAGCATGGCACACAGTTGGCCTGACCTCGTCCGCCGGCCGCAGTACCCCGGCCCGACCCGGCCGCATGCTCATCGCGGCCCGAAAACCGCTATTCTTCCCGCAGATTCCTCAACCTGGCTCTGCACATGAAACTATCGCTCGTTGCGCTGCTTGTCGCCGTCATCGCCGCGCTGCTGCTGCTCCTCGCCGGTCCCGGCACGCGCATCGGCTGGTGGGAGTTCGGCACCGGCTTCCTGATGATGCGCTGGGCGTTTTTTGCGGGCCTCGCGGGCGTGGGCCTGGCCCTGCTGATGCTGGTGATCCCGAGGACGCGGCGCGGTTCCGGGCTGGTGCTGGGTGCCGCGCTGCTGATCGGCGCAGGCACTGCGTGGGTGCCATGGAATGGCCTGCAGACGGTGCGCGCTCTGCCCTTGATCCACGACATCAGCACCGACACCGCGAATCCGCTGGAGTTCGTCGATGTGCTGCCGTTGCGGGCCGATGCCCCCAATCCGCCGGAGTACGCCGGCGAGGAAGCCGCCGCACAGCAGCTCGAGGCTTATCCGGACATCCAGCCGCTGGTACTGCGCCTGCCGCCCACCCAGCTTTTCGAGCACGCGCTGGAGACGGCGCGTGGAATGGGCTGGGAGATCGTCGCCGCGGTGCCGCAGGAAGGTCGCATCGAGGCGACGGCGACCACCTTCTGGTTTGGCTTCAAGGATGACGTGGTCATCCGGATCGCCCCGGACGACGGCGGCAGCCGCCTGGACATCCGCTCCAAGTCGCGCGTCGGGCTCAGTGACGTCGGCGCCAATGCCGCGCGGATCCGGGACTTCCGCGCGCGGCTCGGCAGGCGACTGGAGTAACCCGGCGAGAGGCAGGCCAGACTCGGCCCGCGGCCGTCAGCTGCAGTTGGGAATCTGCAGCCGCTGGCCCACCCGCAGCATGTACTTCGGCGGCGCGATGTTGTTCAGGTCCGCGATCTGCCGGACGTTCGCGCAGCGGACATTGCGGGCGATGCTGCTCAAGGTGTCGCCGCGTTGCACGACATAGGGGCGCAGTTGCGGGCCCGCCGGGCGCTTGGAGCTGTGCAGCGAGGCGGCCAGCTCCTGGTACGGGCCTGACACGCAATCCTGCTCGTAGACGCTGACCAGCTTCGCGGGCAGCACCACCGTCGTGCCGGCCGGCTGGCGTTCCGACGGGTTCATCTGCGCGTTGAGATTGCGCAGCACCCGGAACCACCCGGCGCGGCTGCCGCTCTGGCCGAGGCACACGGCCAGCTCGGACAGCGCGGCCTCGCGCTGCAGTGTGATACTGGCGGGACGCGTATCCACGTCCGGGAACTCCAGCCGGTAGTCCTCCGGGTGCATGAACAGCCACGCGGCGGCGAGCACCATCGGCACGTACTCGCGGGTCTCGGGCGGCAGTGCCCAGTACACCTCGTCGTCCCACATGCGGCTCTTGCCGGTGGACTGCAGCAGGCGACGCACCCGGTTCTCGCCGCCGTTATAGGCCGCCAGCACCAGCTCGAGATTATTGTTGAGCAATCGGAACTGGTCGTTCAGGTAGGCGACGTTGGCGCGCGTGGCGGCTTCCGGATCGAAGCGCTGATCGAAGCCGTTGACGATCGCCAGGCCGTAGCGGCGGCCCGTCGCGGGCATGAACTGCAGCGGCCCGCTGGCGCCCGCGCGCGAAACCGCATGGACCTTGCCGCCAGACTCCTTGGCGAGGATGCCGAATAACAGCGCCTCCGGCAGCCCTGCCTGCTCGTAATGCGGCCACATCAGGTGGCGCATGAACTGGTAGTTCTCCCAGGCCTCCATCAGGTTCGGCCGCATCCACGACAGCCAGTCCTCCAGCGCCGCCTTGACCGGGCCATTGAGCTCGATCAGGTCCCGTAGCTCGGCACCGTTCAGCAGGTTGATGGTGCGCCCCGCCTCCGGCAGATCGGTGACGATGGTGGAGAGCCCCAGTTCGCCCTCGATCATGTCGGCCTCGTGACTCGCGGGCTCGGCCAGGTCGCGGGCATGGACGAGCAGGCGCTCGGACTGCAGCCTCAGCATGGACTCGTAAGCGTCGAGAATCGGCTCCGGGTCGCAGTGCGGCTGCGCCCGGTGACACGCCGTCGCCAGGGCGCGCAGCTCCCCGAGCGCAGCCTCCATGCGCAGCTCCGCGGCGCTGCTGTCATAGCCTTCCATGCCGGCCTGCAACGCGGCCGCGAACTCTGCCCGCGCGGTGTCGAGCCGCGCATCGCCGCCGTCGAAGCGGCGCTCCGGTTCCGGTTCGGGAAGTACATCGACGCCGGCCGTGGGCGCCGTCGGGGCCTGGGCGCAGCCCGCGAGGAGAACCATCGACAACAGGGCACAGAGTCGCAACATGCGCATGACCTTTCCATCAATGAAGAACGTCGTCACGCTACACAGCGATTCCCGGAGTGGCAAGGTGCCTCGCCCGGCCGGCGCCCACAGGAACCTGAATGCCCCCGGGAGAATGATGACCGTGGTCAGCTGCGCGATCAGAGCTCCGCAATATGCCGGGCCATGCGCTCGCGCATGTCCGGATCGGGCAGGCGCCCGAAACCGGCCCCCATGTTGTCGACCGCATGCGCGGGGTTCGACGTGGCGGGAATCGCGCAGGTCACCGCCGGGTGCGAGACGACGAACTTGAGGAAAAACTGCGCCCAGCTCCAGCAATCGAACTCCGCGGCCCACTCCGGCAGCGCCCGCCCTTTCACCAGGGGGAACAGCTGACCCCCGCCAAATGGCCGGTTGACCAGCACACCCATGCCGCGCTCTCGCGCCAGCGGCAGCAACTTCTCCTCGGCCTTGCGTGTAGCGATGTCGTAATTGAGCTGGACGAAGTCCAGCGCCTCGCTGGCCATGACCTCCGCAAATTCCTGGTACTGCGCCGGGTTGGAAGTGGTGATGCCGAGGTGGCGGATGCGGCCTTCTTCTTTCCAGTCGCGCAGCACGGGCAGGTGCACGCGCCAGTCGCGCAGGTTATGGATCTGCATGAGATCCATGCGCTCTACCCGCATCCTGCGGAAGGAACGCTCCATCTGCTGGATGCCGTCGTCCCGTCCGTAGGTCCAGACCTTGGTGGCCGCGAACAGCTGTTCGTGCTCGCCCAGTTCGGCTACCAGGTCGCCCGTCACCTCTTCGGCATTGGCGTACATGGGCGAAGAATCGATCAGCGTGCCGCCATGATCGAAGAACGCCCTCAGCACATACCGTAACGGCGCGCGTTCGGTCTTGTCGGGGCCCACGTGGAAGGTCTGCCAGGTGCCCATGCCGATCACGGGCAAGAGCTCACCGCTGGCGGGAATGGGCTTGCGGATAACGGCCCCCGTGCCAGCAATGGCCGTGGCCCAGGGCGCCAGCCCGCCGATGGCCAGGGCCGTGGCGGCCCCCTTGAGGAGTTCGCGACGTGTCATCATGGCTCGCTATCCCGCGTCAGCTACGCTTGGAATACTAACGGCGGTCGGCCCGGGCGGCAAAACCACCCGGACCACCGGCGGTGGCGATCAATTCACCAGGCTGAGGACGACCGATGAGCGGACCCCGATTTCCAGTCTTCCGCGACGTGATCGTGTTCCAGGCCAAGCTCCTCGTGGATGGCCTGCGTGACCTGTTGCTCAGCCCGGTGTCCATCGTCGCCGCGCTGATCGACCTGTTGGTACCCGGCGATGACGGCGGCAAGCGCTTCTATAGCGTGGTGCGCTTCGGGCGTCGCACCGAGCGATGGATCAACCTGTTCGGCGCGGCCGATCCGCGTGACCCGCACAAGCCCCCAGCTGGCGCCGACGTGTTGCTTGACGAGCTCGAAGGGTTGATGCGCGACCCGAAACGCCGCGACGAAGCCAGGGCACACGCGGAGGCGCTTGTCGAACGCCTGAAAGGCAGGGCGCGCCCGCCGGAGGGATCTGACCGGGGCGCCGATTAGCCCTTGAGGCTGTGCCATCGCGATGACTTTTGGCCGTCACGGTGACTCGACCTGGCGGGGCGCGGCGAGCCTCTCCTGCGCACGCGCAGCACATTTTTTCGCGTAATCTTGGCTGCTGTCGCGCGACATCTGCTGCAACGTCCATGGCATCCCAATGAAAAATTCCACGAAGAACCAGCCCGCCACCTCGTTCGTCGAGCTCGGCCTGAGCGCCCATGTGTTGGAAGCAATAGCGGAGGTCGGCTACGAAGCGCCCTCCCCCATCCAGGCCGCAACCATTCCCGTACTGCTCGCCGGCCGGGACATGCTTGGCCAGGCGCAGACCGGCACCGGCAAGACCGCCGCGTTCGCGCTGCCGATGCTGAGCCGAATTGAGGCGCGACATGGTCCGCCGCAGGGCATCGTGCTGGTGCCCACCCGCGAGCTGGCGATCCAGGTCGCCGAGGCCTTCCAGCGCTATGCGTCGAAGATCAAGGGCTTCCACGTGTTGCCGATCTATGGCGGACAGAGCTACGGGCCGCAGCTCGCGAGCCTCAAGCGCGGCGCGCAAGTAGTCGTCGGCACCCCCGGCCGCGTCATGGATCACCTCAAGCGCGGGACGCTCGACCTCGGCGGCCTCACCTGGCTGGTGCTGGACGAGGCCGACGAAATGCTGCAGATGGGCTTCGTGGCCGACATTGAGTGGATCCTCGAGCAGACGCCACCTAACCGCCAGGTCGCGCTGTTCTCGGCCACGTTGCCCGGCCCGATCCGGCGCATCGCGCAACAACACTTGCATGATCCGGTCGAGGTCTCGATCAAGAGCAAGACGAGCACCGCCACCAATATTCGCCAGCGCTACTGGGTGGTGAGCGGTGTGCACAAGCTCGATGCGCTGACGCGGATCCTCGAGGTCGAGCCGTTTGACGGCATGCTGATTTTCAGCCGCACCAAGCTGGCAACCGTCGAGCTGGCGGAACGGCTGGAGGCGCGCGGCTTCGCCACCGCCGCCCTGAACGGCGACATGCAACAGAAAGAGCGCGAGCGCACCGTGGCGCGCTTCAAGGGCGGCCAGGTCGACATCCTCGTCGCCACCGACGTCGCGGCGCGCGGCCTCGACGTGGAGCGGATCAGCCACGTCGTGAATTACGACGTGCCCTACGACACCGAGTCCTACGTCCACCGCATCGGTCGCACCGGCCGCGCCGGGCGCAGCGGCGAAGCGATCCTGTTCATCACGCCGCGTGAACGCAACATGTTGCGCTCCATCGAACGTGCCACCCGCTCCCCGCTTGAGACGATGGAGTTGCCGACGCATGCCGACGTGAACGAGCAGCGGGTCGCTCGCTTCCGCCAGCGAATCACCGAAGCTATCGCCGCCGGCCAGGCCGAGCCATTCATCAGCTTGATCGAGGAATTCGAGCGCGAGCAGGATGTTCCGGCAGTCGAAATCGCCGCCGCGCTGGCGAGCTTGTTGCAGGGCGGCAGCCCATTGCTCCTCAAGGAACGATCCGACAGTCCCGCGTCCGAAGAAAGCCGCACACGCGAAGGCTGGGAGCGCGCCACGCCGCGGTCACAGGAGCGGTTGGCCGATGACGACACGGAGACCTTCCGTATCGAGGTCGGATATGCGCACGGCGTGAAACCCGGCAACATCGTGGGCGCCATCGCCAATGTCGCCGGCCTCGAGGGCTGGCAGATTGGCCACGTCGACATCCGCGAGGAACACACCTTCGTCGGATTGCCAAAGGGCATGCCGGAAGCGGTTATCGCGGAGCTCGCGAAGACGCGGGTCGCCGGCCAGGTACTGCGCATCAGCGCGGCCAGGGAAGTTCCGCCGAAAGCGGCGCGCAAGAGTCCGCAGAAGGGGCCGCGCAAGGGGCGGCGCAAACCGACCAGTAAGCCGGCCCGCAAGCCAGCGAAGGGTCCACGGGCGAAATAGGCGCAGCCCCCGTTGCCGCAGCCGACCGTGGCGTGCGGTCGTCCAGCCAGCTCAGAGAACGAACCTGAGAATAGAAGCGATATGACCCAGATGATGCGTGGATTTTTCGAGCATCGGGGGCTGACGCTGTCCTACCTGGATTCAGCACCACGCGCCGAGCGACGTCCCACTGTGCTCTTGTTGCATGGCTTTCCGGATACGGCCGAGATGTGGCTCTCCCAGGTCGAGATGCTGCACAGGGCCGGTTATCGCTGCATTGCGCCCGACACCCTCGGCTGCGGCCACTCTGACATGGCGCCGCGCCTGGGCGACTACCATGCGTTGCAGATCGCGGGCGATCACCGGGCCTTGCTGGCACACCTGGGCATCGGGCAGGCGCATGTCGTCGGGCATGACTGGGGGGCGGTGCTCGGCTGGCTGTTCGCCGGGCATTTCCCGCAACAAACACTCAGCCTGGTGGCGATGTCCGTGGGCCATCCTACGGCGTATGCGCGTTCCGGCCCCGGGCAGAAACGGGTGGCCTGGTATACCTGTTTCTTCCTGCTGGGCGGCTTTGCCGATCGGCTGCTGGCCGGCGAAGGCCGGCTTTCGTTGCGGCGCGTATTCCGCGGTCATCCACGGATGGACGAGGTGCTGCGGCGCCTGCGCGAGCCCGGGCGCATGACGGCGGCGCTGCGTATCTATCGCGCGGCCATAGTGCCGGTGCTGTTCAAGCGCCAGCCACAGGTTGCGGCGCCTACCCTGGGACTATGGAGCGAGGGCGACATCTTCCTGCTCGAGGCACAGATGAAGGCTTCCGCGAAGTTCGTCGACGGCCCCTGGCGCTACCAGCGTCTGCAGGGGGGACACTGGATGTCGCTGGAGCAGCCGGAGCGCATCGGCGCGCTGATACTCGATCACCTCGAGCTGGCCTCGCAGGGTCCTGCACGAGCGCTCTCGAATGCGTGCCTGCCGGCCGGCGATAACGATCAGAACGCCACGCTAAGGAAGACCCGGGGCCCCTGGAGATCGAGATCATAGAAATCGCGCCGCGTGCCCCGGTCGCGCTCCACCTCGAAGTCGAAAAACGTGTAGCCGAGGCCCAGGCTTGTTCGCCCGGTCAGCAGATACGCCAGCTGGGCATGCAGCGCCAATAGCTCGCCGTCGTACTCGTCGTAGCTCAGGCTGATCCAGCCGGCATGTAGCTGGCCGAGGAGCCTCGGGCTGAACGCGTAGCTCGCATACAGGGCGGCGTTGGGCAGCGGCGCCAGGAACGCGTCCTCTTCCTCGCCCAGCGCTCTCACCAGGGATCCGGCACGGGCTTCGGCAAACATGTCGTATTCCAGGTCCACGCCGTGGACACCCACCCCCACGCCGAACTCGAGGCGATGGGACCGGTAGAAGGCGTAACTCATGCTCAGGACATAGAAGTCGACACCCAAAGATGCGTCCACCGATGCGCCGACCGGAACAACGAGGTCGCCGAACTCGAAATCGAAATTCACCTGCCTGCCGCCAGCGACATCGATGGTGAAGTAGTCCATGCCGATCTGCCATCGATCCCCGAGGCGGGCGCTCAGGCGCATCCACAGGTCGGTGTCGCTCTCGGGCACGCCGAGCCGGGCGAGATTGATGTAGTCGATCTGTTCGCCCTCGGTCCACTTTGCGAGCGTGGCATCCACACTGAAGTCCACGGCGCCGACGAGTACGGCCACCCTCCGATCGAGCCACGGATGCAAGCTTTCAGCGTCTACGGCCTGCGGCACGAGCAAGGCCAGCCAGGCGAGGGGCAGCACGGCACGAACCCTGCCAAGGGACCGAACGCATCGTCTGCAGATGCGGGTCGTCATCGTCTTCGCCCCTCTTGTGGTATCGAGCCGGCGGCCGTCTGCAGGCTCGCCGGGGAATCCAAAAAACTGCCAGCCCCATTGTCGACAGCAGGCCCATCGTTCCCGGGGCGCGTGAAGCATAATGCACTCCGCCTGGAGTCCACCAGCGCCGCTCCACCGCCGTGCCCTGAAGGCAGCATGAAGCGTGCATAAAGCCCAACTCGCTTCTCCATCACGTTTCGCGATCAACGCTTTCCGCTTATGCTCACTAGCCAACATGCCCGGTTGTGGAGTGGACCGACGTGTTGCCCATGTGTGTATTCCATCGCAGCATCGTCCTGGTCCTGCTGGGCCTCCTGCCGGCCTGTCACGGCACGCGCGCTCCTGCGCCCACCGAGACCGTCAGCGA
>Ga0209498_1000707_pt1 | contig 20645 bp, 20 predicted proteins | sample WalLakDeSediment_FD_184131 | JGI IMG/M metagenome (GOLD analysis project Ga0209498, IMG submission 184131) | Lake sediment microbial communities from Walker lake, Nevada to study Microbial Dark Matter (Phase II) - Walker Lake 11/02/13 Deep... | ecosystem: Environmental > Aquatic > Freshwater >... | reverse complement strand
GACGCGGGTGGTCTACCACGTGAACCAGGGTGATCCCGGTCTGCACATGGCGGCCCTGCGCAATGTGCAGAATCACATCAACGCCGTTGGCGCCGAGAACATGGACATCAAGCTGGTGATGCACGGGGGCGGCATCAACCTGCTGCTGGGAGCCAACGAGAATCCCGATATGCAGTCCGCGGTCGACAGCCTGAAGCTGCAGGGCGTGGCCTTTCAGGTTTGCCGCAATACGCTCACCTCCCGCCAGCTTCCGATGGAAGCGCTCTACGATACGACCGAGGCTGACATCGTCCTCAGTGGCGTGGCGCAACTGTCCATCCTGCAGCGCGAGGGCTACACCTACATCAAGCCCTGACCCGATTCTCCCCCGACCCTCCTTGCGAGGGCGCTCTACGGAGCATTCAACCCGGTCCTGCCGGGTTTCTTTTTTGGTCCAGGAGGCGCAGGCGTTCGGGAGTGCCGATGTCGATCCAGTCACCCCGGTGCAGCTCGCCGGTGACCTGCCCGGCGGTGATGGCCTCGCGCAGCAGCGGTGCCAGCGCCCGACGGCCTCGGGGAAGGCCTGCGAACAGGCCGGGGTGGTACCAGCCGATGCCGGCGAAGGTGTGGCGGGGGCCTCCGGAGAAGCCCACCCGGCCATCCTGCAGTGTGAAATCCCCCTGCGCATGATGCTCGGGGTTTGCCACCAGCACCAGGTGCGCCAGCGCATCCTCGGCGAATGCGGGTGGTCGCAACGGGTGATCGCACCAGACGTCGGCATTGATGACCAGGAAGGGGTCGGGCCCAAGCAGGTCCAGCGCCTCGCGGATGCCGCCGGCGGTCTCCAGCGCGCCCGGCGGCTCCCGCGAGTAGCGGATGCTGACGCCGAGCACGCCGCCGTCTCCGAGACAGTCCTCGATCTGTTCCCCCAGGTGTCCGAGGTTGATCACCAGGTCGCGGTAACCGGCCTCGCGCAGGCGCCGGATGGTGTGCTCGATCAGCGGCATGCCGCCGACGGTCAGCAGTGGCTTCGGGGTCCGGTCGGTGAGCGGGCGCATCCTTTCGCCGCGCCCCGCGGCGAGGATCATCGCGCGCACGGTCGTCCGTCCCGGTGGAAATACCGGCGGAACCAGGCGGCAACCGGCTCCAGTTCCAGCGGTTCCAGCCCGCGCTCCAGCAGGCGCCACAGCCGTGGCTGGTGGACCAGGTAGCCGGGCTTGTGATCGCGCCGGGCCAGCCGGGTGAAGATGCCGATGATCTTCACCGTGCGCTGTACACCGAGAACCCGGTAATGATGCAGAAAGGCGGCGCGCGGCCATGGGCCTGCGGTGAGTGTCGTCTCCAGGTTCTCCATGACCACACCGGGCGAGACATCGCGCCGCGCATCCTCCAGCAGGGAGACCAGGTCGTAGGCGGGGCTGCCGAGCACGGCATCCTGAAAGTCCAGCAGGCCGCAGGCGCCCGTTTCACGACCCGTTGGCAGCAGCATCAGGTTGTCGACGTGAAAGTCGCGCAGCACCAGGGTGTCGGGCAGGTCGGGCAGCGCATCGAGCACACTCCGCCAGGCCTGCTCGAAGGCGTCTTCGACCGACCGAGGCAACGCGGCACCCTGGACCTCGGGCCAGTACCATTCGATGAACAGGCGGGCCTCACGCAGCAGCAGGTCCGTGTCGTAGCGGGGCAGCGCCGCCGCCTCGGGAAGCCCTTCCATGGCGCGCTCGGGCCAGCGCGCCTGCAGGGCGAGCAGGGTCGAGGTGGCGAGCCGGTACAGCTCCGCTTCCGGCACCCCGTCCGCAAGGGCGCGGGTGAAGGTCCGGTCGCCGAGATCCTCGAGCAGGATGAACCCCTGGTCCGGGTCTTTGGCAAGGATCCCGGGTGCCCGCAGACCCAGCGCATGCAGGAGTCCCGCCACCTGCAGGAACGGCGCGGTGTCTTCGCGCTCCGGCGGGGCATCCATGATCACGTGGCTGATGCCGTCCCTCTGGCTGCGAAAGTAGCGCCGGAAGCTGGCGTCGCTGCCCATCGGCCGAGCCGGGGTGAAGCCCGGGTCGATGTTCCGCAGCCACCGGTTCAGTGCCAGGGCGCGCGGGTCCGCCTCGGCGGGTCCTGCCGCGCCGTTCATTCGGGCAGCGCCGCGGGCCGGGTTCCGGGCACTCGCCGGATCTCCGTCTCCAGTTGGCCGTCCGGATGCAGTCGCAGGATCCTGTAGCCGGATGCGGCCGGGTCCAGGGCGAACATCAGTGAGCCCGGCTGGAACTGCACCAGCGTGGATGGACAGCCGAGCAGGCGGATGCAGCCGTGCATCCCGTCAAAGGCCTGGTGGATGTGACCGAAGATACAGGCGCGTACCCGCGCATGCGGCTCCAGCAGGGCCAGCAGTTCCCCGCCGTTGCTCAGGCCGATGCGGTCCAGCCACAGGCTGCCCACGGGCACTACCGGGTGATGCACGGCCACCAGCACCCAGTGCTCGGGATGCCGGCTGATGGCGTCTTCGACGCGCTGCAACTCCGTTGCCGAGACCAGTCCCCCCGCATGCCCGGTCCAGGAGGAATCCAGGCCGATGATCAGCCAGTTGCCCAGGACCCGCTCGCCGTCGAAGCCATGCCCGGCCTCGATGAAGCTGCGGCGGGCGATCCCGTGATCGTCGTGGTTGCCGGCCAGCGCAACGATCGGGGCCGGTACGTCGGACAGGTGCGCGAGGAGGCGTTCGTATACCGGCGTCTCAGGGTCCTCGGCCAGATCGCCGGTGACCAGCAACAGGTCCGGCGCATCGTGCTGTTGCGCGAGGTCTTCGAGAACCGTTGCCAGCTGTGCATCGCTGTCCGGATAACCGGGACGGATCGGACCGGGCGCCCGGCCCAGGTGCGTGTCCGTGATCTGGACCACGGTGATTTCAGTCTGTTTCGTCGCCACGTGCTCCCTCGTCGTGCGTCTCGTGGTGCGTGGTTCGGTTCGTCCGCGCGCCGTAAGGTAACGCCTTGGACTATACTGGTCGAATTGCGGGAATGACGACTACCGTTTCCCGCCCCGGCGATTCGGTCGGGGCGCGTCGAGTGAAAGGACGTTGGCATGGACACAGGATCACAGGCATACCGACCCTCGGCCGACGAGCCGTACATGAACCCGGACCAGCTCGGTTATTTCCGGCGCAAGCTGGAGGCCTGGCGGGACGAGTTGATCGAGGAATCCGAGCAGACGCTGGAACACCTGCGCACCGAGAACTGGCAGGAACCGGATCCCAATGATCGGGCCACGCACGAGTCCGAGGCCAGCCTCGAGCTGCGCACACGGGATCGCTACCGCAAGCTGATCGGCAAGATCGACGCAGCGATCCGCAGGATCGAGCGCGGCGAATACGGGTACTGCGAGGAGACCGGTGAGCCCATCGGGCTGGCCCGCCTGGAGGCGCGCCCCATCGCCACCCTGAGCGTGGAGGCCCAGGAGGCCCACGAGCGGGACGAGCATCGCCGGGCCGATTGACGGGCCATGCGCCTGATTCTGATGCTCGCGGCCCTGCTGATCGTCGGCCTGCTGCTGTACCGGCAGATCGGCGAGATCCCGGATCGCTCGATGGACGTCCCGGCAGCCGGGTCTGGACCAGAGGTCCCGCGTGTGCCGCAGCGGCCGCAGGACCTGCCCGTGTTCGAGGAACAGATGCAGCAGTTCATGCAGGATACGGGCGAGCAACGGCGGCGCCAGCTCGACGCCCTGGAGCAGTAATTTCCTGCGGTTCAGGTGCCGCGGATGCGCCGGAGTCGCAGCATCCTGAGAATCCAGTAGATCGCCGTGGCTGCGAGCAGGTGCTTCAGGGTATGGCCGCTGAGCCAGCCCGCGGTCAGGACGTGGATGGCGTGGTCCTGATTCTGCGCCGCGAGTGCGAGCAGGTACCAGACCGCGGCAACGATGAAATCACCGCCGCGGCTATAGGGGCTGCGATACAGCAGGATCAGCAGCGTGCCGACGATCAGCGGCAGGGCCTGCGTCAACAGGTAGAGGCGCAGGTCGCCGGCGCCCTGGAGTTCGGTGAGCAGCCAGTGCGTGGTCCCGGCCACGCCCAGCAGAATCAGGATCGGCAGCGCGATCAGTCCCGCACGATGATGCGTGCGCTCGCCGATGATGGCCGCGAAGACGGCCATGAAGGCGATGCTCATCGCCAGCCGGTCCCAGTACAGGCGTTCGTGGGTCGGCTCCCAGTGGTAGTAGGCGGAGCCGATGCCGACCAGCACGATCGCGCCGAACACACACAGGTAGGGCCAGGCTTCGGCGGGGTGTACGAAATGCTCGCGGAGCTGCCGCCGGTTGCGGAGTAACCAGGTCAGGCCGAGGAACCCCACCAGCAGGAAGGCGAGATTCGACAGTACGTCACCGAAGTGCGGGATGCCCAGCAGGGTCCGGGTCTCGGCGAAGGCGTGGTAGGCCTCGGGCTGGGGCAGGGGTGGCAGCCGGGCGGTGAACGCGGCCATTGCCGTCAGGACCAGGGCCACCAGGGCCTCGCGCCAGTGCGTCGTCATGGGGCGATGATACGTGCAAGCGTGCCGCGGAAGGACCTTCGCGACCGGCAGCCGCTAGAGGCAGGGGTTAAGGGATCTGCATATGACTGGCTGGCAGTTCTGGATCGATCGCGGCGGCACCTTCACCGATGTCGTCGCGCGCGCACCCGACGGCGCCCTGGTCACGCGCAAGCTGCTGTCGGAAAACCCCGAGGCCTACGCCGACGCCGCTGAGCAGGGAATCCGGGAGGTTCTCGGGCTGGGTCCCGGGGAGGCGATCCCGCCGGACGCGATCGAGGTGGTGAAGATGGGCACCACGGTCGCGACGAATGCGCTGCTCGAGCGCAAGGGCGAACCCACGCTGCTGGTGATCACGCGGGGATTCGGCGATGCCCTGCGGATCGGTTACCAGGCCCGCCCGGAGATCTTCGCCCGGCAGATCGTCCTCCCGGAGTTGCTGTATTCGCGGGTCGAGGAGGTCGACGAGCGCGTCGGGGCCGACGGCGCCGTGCTGGTGCCGGTGGACCTGGACGCCCTGCGGCCGCGGCTGGAGCGGGCGCTGGCAGACGGGCTTCGGGCGGTCGCGATCATCTGCATGCACGGCTACCGCTTTCCGGCCCACGAGCAGGCCATCGCCCGACTGGCACGCGGCCTCGGCTTCGCGCAGGTGTCGGTCAGCCACGAGACCAGTCCGCTGATCAAGCTCGTGGGCCGCGGCGACACCACGACCGTGGACGCCTATCTCTCGCCGATCCTGCGCCGTTACGTGGACCGCGTCTCCACGGCGCTGGGGCCGGTGCGCCTGCAGTTCATGCAGTCCAACGGCGGCCTCACCGATGCGAGGCTGTTCCAGGGCAAGGACGCGATCCTGTCCGGCCCGGCCGGCGGCATCGTCGGCGCCCGCGAGGTGGCGCGCCGTGCCGGGTTCGAGCGCATCATCACCTTCGACATGGGCGGCACCTCCACCGACGTGGCCCATTACGCCGGGGAACTGGAACGGGTCTACGAGACCCAGGTCGCCGGGGTGCGGTTACGGGCACCGATGCTCGACATCCACACGGTGGCCGCCGGCGGCGGCTCGATCTGCTGGTTCGACGGGCTGCGCCTGCGCGTCGGACCGGAATCCGCGGGTGCGAACCCCGGGCCGGCCTGCTATCGGCGTGGCGGGCCACTCACCGTGACCGACTGCAACCTGATGCTCGGGCGCGTGCAGCCCGATTTCTTCCCGGCGGTCTTCGGCCCGGCCCAGGACCAGCCGCTGGACCGCGATCGTGTGCAGGTGCTGTTCGACGAACTCGCGCAGGCGATGGTGGCGGGCGGTGCGTCCCGGCGAACGCCCGAGCAGCTGGCCGAGGCCTTCCTGCGCATCGCGGTGGAGCACATGGCGCAGGCGATCAAGAAGATCTCGGTGCAGCGCGGCCACGACGTGGCCCGTTATGCCCTGGTCTGCTTCGGCGGGGCCGGCGGGCAGCACGCCTGCCAGGTCGCCGATGCCTTGAACATGCGCGAGGTGGTCCTACATCCGCTGGGCGGCGTGCTCTCCGCCTACGGGATGGGGATCGCCGAGGTGCGTGCGCTGCGCGAGCAGAGCCTGGAGTGCGCGCTGGACGACCCGGATGCTGCGGATCGAATCGAGGCCTGCATCGACCGGCTCCGGGTGGCCGCGCTGGACGAGTTTGCCACGCAGGCGTTGGACGGGGCGACAGCGAGCGTCTTCCCCTCGGTGCAGATCCGCTATCAGGGCTCCGATACGGCACTCACGGTCCCGCTGGCCCCGGTGCCCGCGATGGCGGAGGACTTCCGCGAGCGTTACCGGCAACGCTTCGGCTTCGTGCTGGAGGACCGGCCGCTGGTCGCCGCGACCTGCGTGGTCGAGGCCGTCGCCGGCGCGCGCGAGGAAGCGGTGCGGACGGAATCGACACCGCGCGCAGTGGCGCCGCCGGAGCCATTGACTCATGTCGATGTGGGCCTCGAGGGCTCGCGGCAGCGCACCCCGCTGTACCGGCGCGAAGACCTGGAGGCCGGGCAGACCCTTGCCGGCCCGGCGGTGGTCATCGAGGCCACCGGCACCCTGGCGGTGATGCCGGGCTGGACGGCCGAGGTCGGCGCGGAGGGCGTGCTGGTACTGCGGCGCATGGCCGCAGCGAAGGTCGTCACCCAAGCCGCGGGCACGGCCTGCGACCCCGGCATGCTGGAGGTCTTCAACAGCCTGTTCATGTCCATCGCCGAGCAGATGGGCTACACGCTGCAGAACACCGCCCACTCGGTGAACATCAAGGAACGCCTGGATTTCTCCTGCGCGCTGTTCGACACGGACGGCGCGCTGGTCGCCAATGCCCCGCACATGCCGGTGCACCTGGGTTCCATGAGCGCCAGCGTGCAGGCGGTGCTGCGCCGCTTCGGCGCGGACATCGCACCCGGGGACAGTTTCGTGCTGAACGACCCCTACGAGGGTGGCACCCACCTCCCGGATATCACGGTGATCACGCCGGTCTTCGACGACGGCGGGCGGGAGATCCTGTTTCACGTCGCCGCGCGCGGGCACCACGCCGACATCGGCGGGATCACGCCGGGTTCGATGCCGGCCTTCTCGCGCACGGTGGCGGAGGAGGGCGTGCTGATCGAGCCGATGCGCCTGGTGCGGGGCGGCCGTTTCCGCACCGAGGCGATGCTGGAACGCCTGACGCGGGGGCCGTATCCGGCGCGCAACCCGCACCAGAACCTGGCCGACCTGCACGCCCAGGCGGCGGCCAACGCACGCGGCGTCGAAGAGTTGCGCCGGTTGGTCGGGCAGTATGGCGCCGCGACCGTGCGCGCCTACATGCGGCACGTGCAGGACAATGCCGCACAGGCGGTCCGTGCCGTGATTCGCCGCCTGCGCCCGGGCCACTTCTGCTACCCGATGGACAACGGCGGGGTGGTCTGCGTTGGCGTGGCGGTGGACCGCGAGCGGGAGTCCGTACGCATCGACTTCACCGGCACCACCGGCCGACGCGAGGACAACTTCAATGCCCCCGCGGCGGTGGCTCGAGCGGCGGTGCTCTACGTGTTCCGAACGCTGATCGACGACGACATCCCGCTGAACGAGGGCTGCATGCGCCCGCTGGAGATCGTGATGCCGGCCGACTGCATGCTGGACCCGAAGCCGCCGGCGGCGGTGGTGGCCGGCAACGTCGAGACCTCGCAGGTGATCACCGACGCCCTGTACGGGGCCCTCGGCGAGATGGCCGCCGCGCAGGGGACGATGAACAATCTGACCTTCGGCAATGAACGCTACCAGTACTACGAGACCGTCTGCGGCGGCTCCGGGGCGGGCCCCGGCTTTCCCGGCGCCGACGCCGTGCAGACGCACATGACCAATTCCCGGCTGACCGACCCGGAGGTGCTCGAGGCCCGCTTCCCGGTGCGGGTGGAGCACTTCGGCCTGCGCCGCGGCTCCGGTGGCCAGGGCCGCTACCGGGGCGGCGACGGAGTGATCCGGCGCCTGCGCTTCCTGGAGGACATGGAGGTCATCATCCTGGCCAACCGGCGCCGGGTGCCGCCATTCGGCCTGGCGGGAGGCGCAGCGGGCCTGTGCGGCCGCACATCGATCGAGCGCGCCGATGGTTCGATCGAGTGCCTGGATTCCTGCGATCGGCGGGCCGTCCGCGCCGGCGACTGCGTCATCCTGGAGACGCCGGGAGGCGGTGGGTTCGGCCCTGCGTAGGGTGTCGTGAGGCGGAGCCGAACCGCACCTGGTCGGACCCCGGACCGTGCCGCATCGCCAATGCTGGGTGGTGCAAGTCGCTTCGCTCATTGCCCCCCGCGCGGGCTACGGGTTGTGCGCTTCAGGCCAGCGCTGGGGCACCCTTTCGATCTGGCTGGTGTCGTAGCCGCGATCGGCCAGCAGGGCGAGGATCTGCTGGTAATCCGCCTCCGGGATCGATGGTTCGTGGGCCATGATCCAGACATAATCCCGCTTGCTGCGGCCGATCACGGTCTGGGTGTAGTCGTCGTCGAGGTAGATGATCAGGAATTCGGCCTTGAACGGCCAGATGAACCGCATGCCCCACTCGGCGTTGTTCTCGCTGCGCACGAATCCGCGGGTCGTGTAGCGCTTCTTCTCGCCGTCGAAGCCGTCCTTGCGGAAGGTGAACACCGTCGCGATGGTCCCGTCGGGGTTCAGGCTGTAGTTCTCGACGGCATTGTGTGCCCCGCGTTCGAGAAAGGTGGGGATGTTGGCGATGACGTACCAGTCGCCCATGTACCGTTCCAGGTCTACGTAGTCGACGGTGGGCATCGGCGGGTTGCTGCTGCAGCCGGCGGCCGCGGCGGTCAGGAATGAGGCGAGGGCGAGGTTGCGAAAGGGCCTGTGGTTCATCACGGTCACCGGGGAAGGGAGATGCAGATGCGACTGCAGGAATCGCGCAAGATTCCATCCGGGGGCGCCGCGGCGTTCTCGATCCATTGCAATCGCGGTGGCGCGGGATGTTTTCGGGCCGCGTCGCGGAACCGATCGCGATCCGGCCAGTCGATCCGAGGGGCGTGATCAGGGGGCGGCACTACGAGCGGACCTGCAACGAGTGGCTGCGCCGCCAGGATGCGGCCCGGGACGTGATCATGCCCCTGTTCGAACGCACCTACGGCGCCGACGCGGGGCGGTGGTTCCAGCGCTGGCGCATGTTCTACATGGCCTGCGCCGAACTGTTCGGCTACCGTGACGGGAACGAGTGGTTCGTCTCCCACGTGCTGTTCCAACGCCCGGAAGGAGCCGGGCCCGGGTGATCTTTATGGCGAGCGTGCGTACGCACGGGCGGGCTGGCGGGAAGTTCCTGAAAACGGAAGGCCTGAAAACGGAGGGATGGATGCGATGACGCTTTTCATCATGGGGCTGCTCGCGGCGATTGCGCTGATGAGTCTGGTCTGGATCTTCAGCGTGCCGCTTCGCGACGCGAGCCTGGTGGACCGCTTCTGGGGGCTGGGCTTCATCGTCGTCGCATTCGTCTGGTGGCTGCTCTCCGCTACTCCGGCGACGGCCTGGGTCATGCTCGTGCCGGTGACCCTCTGGGGCCTGCGCCTCTCGGCGCACATCAGCTGGCGCAACTGGGGTCATGGCGAGGACGCCAGGTACTCGGCGATGCGCGAGGATCGCTCCGACTACGCCTTCGCCGTGCGCAGCCTGTTCACGATCTTCTGGTTGCAGGGGGCGTTGGTGGCGGTGATCGGGCTGCCGATACTGGCCAGCGTGCAGGGCGGCAGCCCGGTCTGGGTCCTGGTCTGGCTGGGTTGGGCGGTCTGGCTGTTCGGCTTCCTGTACGAGTCGGCCGCCGACTGGCAGCTCGCCCGTTTCAAGGCCGACGCCGCAAACCGGGGCAAGGTGATGGACCGGGGTCTCTGGCATTTCAGCCGGCACCCGAACTACTTCGGTGAGATCGTCCTCTGGCTCGGTTACGGCCTGCTCGCGCTGGCGTTCGCTGGCTGGTGGGCCCTGCCCAGCGTCGCACTGATGATCTTCCTGATCCTGCGGGTTTCCGGCGTGACTCTGCTGGACCGGCATCTGAGCGAAAGTCGGCCCGGTTATCGCGAATACGCGCAACGCACCAACGCATTGCTACCGGGGCCGCCCAGGGCTTGACGCCGTCGCCCGGATGCGTGGGGCTTGCCGTTGTCGGCCCACCCGGGCAGGATCATATTCCCCGGCCCATGTCTTCAGGGCCGTGAAACGATACAATGCGCCGATGCCGGATCTGTCGATGCCCCTGAACCCGTTCTTTTTGGTGCCCCATGTCGCCTGACGCTGCCAGCGCAAGGGGAGCGGCCCTGCGCGCCATCGAACTCAAGGGCCGGATGATGCTGGTCTCGATCCTCCGCCTGCACACCATTGATGCCGCGGAACTCGACGCAGCCCTCGGCGCCCGCATGGCCGAGGCGCCGGAGTTGATGCGCGACATGCCTGTCGTGGTGGATCTGGAGGGGCTCGGCCCGATGCCGGTTCCGGATCTGCTGGTCGCGCTCGAGCACGTGCGTCGGCATGGCTTCAAGCTGATCGGCATCCACCAGGGCGAAATCGCCACCGAACCATTGGCCGAGGCCAGCGGTCTGCCGTTGCTGGTGCTGGGCGGCAAGTCCGCGGCGGAGGCCCCCGCGCGCGCGAAGCCCGCCGAGGCAGCCCCGCCCGAGCCGCTCCCGGCGGCGGCGCCGGTTCCCGCGGTGCACACTCCGACCCGGGTTGTGACCCAGCCGGTTCGCTCGGGGCAGCAGATCTACGCGCGGGGCGGCGACCTGATCGTGACCGGTGCCGTGTCGGCCGGGGCGGAGGTCCTCGCGGACGGCCACATCCACGTCTACGGCACGCTTCGCGGCCGGGCCCTCGCGGGGGTGCGCGGCCTGGTTTCCGCCCACATCTATTGCCGGCGCCTGGATGCAGAACTGGTGTCCATCGGCGGACACTACCGGATTGCCGAAGACATCCTCGACGGCGAGCGCGGGGAGAATCGCCTGGTCACCCTGTCCGGTGAAACCATTCACATTACGGAAATCTAGGCGATCGGAAGTCGCCGTACTCAAGGAGATGCAGGCTCTATGGCACGCATTGTAGTGATTACTTCGGGCAAGGGCGGGGTTGGCAAGACCACCACGTCAGCCGCGATCGCAACCGGTCTCGCCCTGCAGGGGCGCAAGACGGCGGTCGTGGATTTCGACGTGGGTTTGCGCAACCTCGACCTGATCATGGGCTGCGAGCGCCGGGTGGTGTACGACTTCGTCAACGTGATCAATGGCGATGCCAATCTCCGTCAGGCCCTGATCAAGGACAAGCGCACCGACAACCTCTTCATCCTCCCCGCGTCCCAGACGCGCGACAAGGATGCGCTGACCACGGAGGGTGTGGAACGCGTGCTGGGCGAGCTTGCGAAGGAGTTCGAGTTCGTGATCTGCGACAGCCCGGCCGGGATCGAGCGCGGCGCGCTGATGGCGTCGTACTTTGCGGACGAGGCCATCGTCGTGACCAACCCGGAGGTCTCGAGTGTTCGGGACTCCGACCGCATGCTGGGCATTCTCGCCAGCAAGACGAAGAAGGCGGAGCAGGGCGGAGGGGCCATCCCGGCGCGGCTGCTGCTGACCCGGTATTCGCCGGCCCGGGTGGAAAAGGGGGAGATGCTGAGCATCGAGGACGTGCAGGACATCCTGTCCATCGAAATGCTTGGCGTGATCCCGGAATCCCAGGCGGTGCTGAATGCCTCGAACTCCGGTGTCCCGGTGGTGCTGGATGAGGATTCGGATGCGGGCCAGGCCTACCTGGATGCCGTGGCAAGGTTCCTGGGTGAGGATCGTCCCCACCGATTCACCACGCTAGAGAAAAAAGGCTTCTTCGGACGCCTGTTCGGGGGCTGACGGGCATGGGTATCTTCGACTACTTCCGCTCCCCGAAGGTCAGGTCGGCGTCGCAGGCCAAGGAACGGCTGCAGATCATCGTCGCTCGCGAGCGCGCCCACCGCTCCGGACCCGACTATCTCCCGGCCCTGCACCGTGAAATCCTGGCAGTGATCCGCAAGTACGTGCACGTCGACGACGAGGCCGTGCAGATGAACCTCGAGCGCGAAGGCGACTGTGAAGTCCTGGAATTGAACATCACCCTGCCGGAAAAGGACTGAACTCCCATCCAGGGCCCCGACCGGGCCTTCTCGTCTACCGGCGCAGGAATCGCAGCCACGCCCAGATATTGAGCAGGCTCATCAGCGACTGCGCGACGTAGGTGTAGGCGGCCGCCTTCAGGATGTGGTGTGCGTGCCGGTAGTCGGTGTCGTGCAGGTAGCCACCGTCGCGCAGGATGGGCATGGCCCGGCCGAAGCTGGCGTCCAGTTCCGTGGGCAGGGTCACCAGGTGGACGATCGCGGCCAGCCCCATCGACAGCAGCCCGGCCAGCAGGAACAGAAGCCCGGGTGCCGGATGGCGGGTGATGATCGTGATCACCGGGATGGCCAGCATCATGAAGGCACCCAGACGCTGCCCGCCTGTGGCCCAACGCACCAGTTCCCCGCGCAGCTTGAGCGGCGTATAACCCTCCGCGTGCTGGATCGCGTGTCCGACCTCGTGTGCGGCCACCGTCACCGCGGTCAGCGAACGGCTGTGGTAATTGCCCTCCGACAGGCGCACCGCCCGCGCCTCCGGGTCGTAGTGATCGCCCTGTTCGGTGACCTCCACCGCCACGTCGTGCATGCCCCGCTGGTTCAGCAGATGCCGTGCCAGCTCGCCACCGGTACCCTCGTAGCGGTCGGCGGGCTGGCTGTACTTTTCCATGGTCCTGCGCACCCACCATCCCGGCCCATAGCTGGCCAGGATGAGGAGCGGAACCAGAATGATCAGCAGCCGTGCCATGGCCGTTAATCTAATCCATCCGTGTCCGGGTTGCCGTTTCCCGTTCCTTTGCCGCGTGATGGGAACGGGTCAGGAATCTTCGCCCTCGTCGAAGTCGCCGAACATGATGTCATGGACCAGGGACTGCGAATCTCGGCCACGGCCCGGTCGGCCGCCTGCTTCGTGATCTGCGCGATCAGGCGTGGCAACCGATGCATCCAGTCTAACGGCTCGCTGCCGGGAGCGGCCAGTCAGGTGTTCCTTCCCGGGCGAGGCCCAGCGGCGCCAGCCAGCCCGGTCCCAGTTGGGACATTTGCCGCTCGATCCAGCGCGCCCGGTTGCGCACGGTCTCGCTGGGTCGCGTGGGGGAATAGACCCGTGGGTTCGGCAGCACGGCGGCAAGCAGCGCCGCCTGCTCGCGGCTCAGTTCCCGGGCCGTGATGCCGAAGTGGTAGCGCGCCGCGGAATCGATGCCGAAGATGCCCGGACCCCATTCGGCGAGGTTCAGGTAGACCTCCAGGATCCTCGCCTTCGGCCACAGCGCCTCGATGGCTACGGTGAAGCCGGCCTCCAGCAGCTTGCGTGCAAGACTCCGGCCGTGCCAGAGGAACAGATTCTTCGCCGTTTGCTGGCTGATGGTGCTGGCCCCACGCAGGCGCCGACCCTGCCGGTATTCATCCACGGCCTCCTGTATGGATTGCCAGTCGAATCCGCCGTGCAGGGGAAAGCGCTGGTCCTCGGCCGCGATCACGGCCAGCGGCACATGCACAGGTAGTTCGTGTACCGGCTGCCAGTGCCTGCGCAGGGATGGCGCGATCGGGCCGGCCGCCTCGCTGAACATGTACATGGAGTAGGGCGGGTTCACCCAACGCAGCAGCAGGACCAGAAGCAGGGCCAGTCCCAGCACCAGCGCCATGGTGAGGGCTGCGGCGCGCAGCAGCCGGCGGAGCAGCGGTCTGCGCGGTGCGCGTGGCCGGTGGGTGCGTCCTGGGGAGGGGGATCGCGTCATTCGCCTATTCTGCCAGACAGCGCACCGTTGCTTCGCCGTCGGAACCCGCCGGCATGCCGAAAGCGGCGCCAAGGCGCCGCACTCCAAAGGCGCTGCGCGCCAGGGCCTTTATGGAGTGCGGGAGCTTGCTCCCGCTGTAACGGCGCCGAAAGCGGCCCCGACACCCAGAGCGGCGGCAAGTCGCCGCACTCCAGAGGGATCCGGTGCTACTTGCATGTCCTCCGGTACGAGAGTCGCCCGGGGATCTTTCCGACCATCAGGTCCAACCCCGGCTGAACTAACCGCCGTGAAATCGGCCGAAACCGGGGTATGCACCAAGGCCTTTGCCCGGGAGTCGGACATGTCGGAAACGGAGCCCATAAAGGCCGCCAGCGTCGACCCTGAGGAGGTGTCGCGGTATCAACGGCTGGCCGAGACCTGGTGGGACGAAGAGGGGCCGTTCTGGCCCCTGCATGTGCTGAACCGGCTGCGCAGCAGTTGGATCGTCGAGCACCTGACCCGCGAACTGGGACGGGACCCCGAAACCCAGCGGCCGCTGGCGGGGCTCAGAACGCTGGACGTCGGCTGCGGCGGCGGCATCCTTTCCGAGAGCATGGCGCGGCACGGGGCCGAGGTCCTCGGGATCGACGTGACGCCGCGCAACATCATCATTGCCCGCAGTCATGCCGAGCGCAGTGGTCTTGCGGTCGAATACCGTCACGTGGCCCTGGAGGATCTCGCCGACGGCGGCTTCGACGTGGTTCTGAACATGGAGGTGATCGAGCACGTGGTCGACCCGCAGGCCTTTCTTCAGCACTGCCTCGCGAAGGTTCGGCCCGGCGGTTTCCTCGTCCTGGCGACGCTGAACCGGACCGTGGCCTCCTACATCGCGGGCATCATCGGCGCCGAGTACCTCTTTCGGGTGCTGCCGCGGGGCACGCACCAGTGGCGCCGGTTCGTCCGGCCCCGCGAAATGACCCGGCCGCTGGAGGCAGCCGGTTGTCGCATCGTTGCCCGCTCCGGGGTTGCCGTGAACCCCATCAGCAGGCGGATGCGCCTGACGCGCTACGAGGGCGTCAACTACATGCTCATGGCGCGCGTACCCGCCGCCACCGAGACCTGAAACCAATCCCCCCCGACCCAGGAGAAGACCATGGACTATCTGCCGTATCGCTTCACGACGCCGACCGGGGATGCCATTTCCTTTGAATTCAGGCTGCATCCTGAAACCGGCTCCGCGACCCGCGTGCATCAGCTGCTGGATCGCATCCTGGAAGTCGTGAACCACGAGATCGCACTCCTGGGCGAGACCCGCAACGGCGACCTGCTGCAGGCCCTGGCCATGGCCATCGCGGTGCGAACGGAAATGATTCCCGCCGATCCCGAACTGACCCGGGGCCTGGCCCGCGACGTGCTGGAACAGGCCCTGCGTTCGCTGCAGACGGCCACGCACGACGCACCGACGGCTGGCCACGCCTGAGGCGCGGCTCGTTCCGGAGGATCGTGGCCTTCGTGGTCGGTCTAGGGGCCTTCAGCCGATGGCGCGGGCGCCGATCTGCGCGAGCAGGGCGGCGCCGCGGGCGGTTTGTTCGTGTTCGGCGGGTCGGACGGGTACCCCGATGATGCGTGCACGCAGCGCGGTCCACTGTGGGTTTGCGGCGCCGCCACCGACGGTAACGATCTCAGTCACGGCGGGCGCGCCCAGTTCCTGTAAACGGCGGTAGCCGGCCGCCTCGATGCCTGCGATGCCCTCGAGCAGGCCTTGCAGGAACCGTGCGTCGTTCGACGGGCGGGGCATGAGGCGCGGCTGCAGCCCCGGATCGCTGACCGGGAACCGCTCGCCGGGTCGCAGCAGCGGGTAGTAATCCAGCTTCGTGTCCCGGGTCGGGTCGATGTCCCCCGACAATGCCCCGATCTCGCCGGGCGTGAAGTGGGCGGCCAGCACCGCCCCGCCGCTGTTCGAGGCGCCGCCGGCCAGCCAGCGGCCCAGCACGCGGTGGCTGTAGACGCCCGCGGCCGCATCGAACAGCGGCTGCTCCGAGAGTTGTTTCAGCACCAGGGTGCTGCCCAGGCTGGTCACGCCGGTCCCGGGCTGATCGACGCCGGTGGCAAGAAAGCCCGCGATCCCGTCGGTGGTGCCGGCGACGACCCGGCTCTCCCTGTGCAATCCCGTCTCGCGGGCCACCGCTGCGGTGATCCGGCCGAGCGGCGTTCCGGCCGGCACGATTTCCGGAAGCAGATCGGCGGCCGCTCCCAGTTCCCGCAGCCACCAGTCGGGCCAGCGGGCCTCCATGGGGTCGTAACCGAGCTTCAGGGCGTTGTTCTCGTCGCCCTGGTCGTGGCGGCCCTGCAAGCGGCCGCTGATCCACTCCGCCTGGTGCAACACGCGCACGGCGCCCTCCAGCCGGCCCTGGCGGCGCAGCCAGAGCAGCTTGGCCGCCGACGACGACGCCCCGTGGGCCGCACTCGTCGGCGGTGCAATGCCGCGCAGGTACTCGCCTTCGTCCACCGCCCGGGCGTCGTTGTACATCAGCGCGGACCCGACCGGATTGCCGGCGCCATCCACCGCGAGCAGGGTCGCGGAGGTGCCATCGACGGCGATGGCCACGGGCGCGTCGGGCAGGCGGCGCGCGGCCTCCCGCAGCAGGTCGCCCACGGCCGCCCACCAGACCCCGGGATCATCCGGTCCTCCGGTCTCCCCGCCCCGGAAGCCCTTGGGCCATGCCCGGCGCAGGGCGCCCAGGGATGCTCCGGCCGCGTCCAGGATCTCGGCACGGACGCCCGAGGTCCCGAGGTCGATCCCGATGCAATGCCGGATCAAGCGATGTCCGCGCGCCGTGCCGGGTGGTGCGGGTCAGGAACGGGTCGGCGGGGGCAGGCTGACCGGCGCACCGGGGCTCCAGCCCTCGGCCCGGTGCTCCGCCACCACCTGGGTAAATACGCCCCCACGGACGTTGAAATCGGCGGTCAGGCGCATGAAGCGCGGCTGCAGGGCCGCCACTAGGTCATCCAGGATGCGATTGGTCACGGCCTCGTGATAGGCGCCTTGGTCACGGTAGGACCAGATGTAGTTCTTCAGCGACTTCAGTTCCACGCAGGCGGCCTCGGGCACGTACTGCAGGTGCAGCTCCGCGAAGTCGGGCTGGCCGGTTGCCGGGCACAGGCAGGTGAACTCCGGGATGCGGATATAAATGGTGAAGTCCCGCTCCGGCTGGGGATTGGGAAAGCTGTCCAAGGTCGTGCTGGGCTGGCTGGGCATCGGGGATCCTTGTCGTCAGCAGTTTTCTGGCGCCTGGCAACAAGCCGGGCCGAACCATGTAAGATTCTACCCGTTGTCTCCACTGGACCCCATTCACCCGTGCGACTTGCCCGTATAAAACTGGCCGGCTTCAAGTCCTTCGTCGACCCGACTCTGCTCGTGCTGCCCGGCAACCGGGTCGGTATCGTCGGGCCGAACGGCTGTGGCAAGTCGAACACCATCGACGCGGTGCGCTGGGTGATGGGCGAGTCCTCGGCCAAGCACCTGCGCGGCGACTCCGGCGAGGACGTGATCTTCAACGGCTCGGCCTCGCGCAAGCCGGTGGGCCAGGCAAGCATCGAACTCTTCTTCGACAACAGCGAGGGACGCCTGGGCGGCGAGTACAGCAGCTACGCCGAGATCTCGGTGCGCCGCGCCCTGACCCGGGACGGCCAGTCGAAGTACTACCTGAACGGCCTGCGTGCGCGCAAGCGCGACGTCACCGACCTCTTCCTCGGCACCGGGCTGGGGCCGCGCAGCTACGCGATCATCGAGCAGGGTATGATCTCCCGCCTGATCGAGGCCCGCCCGGAGGAACTGCGCGTCTACCTGGAGGAGGCGGCGGGCATCTCCAAATACAAGGAGCGCCGGCGCGAGACCGAGAACCGCATCCGGCATACGCGCGAGAATCTGGAGCGGCTGGACGACATCCGCGAGGAAGTGGACCGCCAGGCGGCCAAGCTCACCCGCCAGGCCGAGGTGGCGGAACGCTACCAGGAACTCGCCGCGACCCGGCGCCAGCGCCGTGCGGAGCTGCTGCTGCTGCGCCTGCGCGGCCAGGAGGAACGGCTGACTCGCGAAAACCAGGAGCTCGTGGCGGCGGAGACCGCGCTGGCCGGTCTGCAGACCCAGGCGCGGAGGGCGGAGACCGAGGCCGAGCAGCAGCGGGTGCTGCGGGCCGATCGCGAGCGGGAACTGCAGGCCGCACAGGCGCAGTACTACGATGTGTCGGCGGCGGTATCGCGGCTGGAACAGTCCATCCGCCACGCCGAAGAGGAACTCCAGCGCGAGGCGCGGGAACAGTCTCAGCTGGATGCCCGGATCCTGGACTCCGAGCAGGCCCTGGTCGACGCCGAGCGGCGGGTCGAATTGGCAGAGACGGCGATCTCCACCCACGAACTGGGCTACGAGGCGGCCGCGGAGGCGCTCGAACTGGCGGAGCGCGCTGCCGAGGGCGCGGAACAGGAGTTGCACGCGGCGCGCGAGGCCCGTTCGTCCTGGCATCAGGCGATGGCCGAGCCCCAGCAGGCCGCCCAGCTTGCCCGTACCCGGATGGACCACGCCGATCAGCTGCTGCAGCGGGCACGGCAGCGGCGCGAGCGCTTGCTGGAGGAACAGGGCCAGTTGCCACAGGAGGATGGCGGGGACGCCCTGGGGCTTGCCGAGGACGAATTCGCCGCAGCCGGCCGCAGTCACGAAGCCCTGCAGCATCGCCGCGAGGCCTTGCGGGAGGATCTGGCTGCACAGCGCCGGGACCTGCAGGCCGAACAGGATGCGGCCCACGCCCTGGAGCGCAAGGCCCGCGAGATCGCCGGACAACTGTCCTCGCTGAAGATCCTTCCCGGCATGGACCAGGACGAGGACCGAGGCCGTTTCGAACAATGGGCGAGGGATCAGGGGATCGACCCCAACCAGCGCGTCGCCGCACAGATCGATGTCGACCCGGGCTGGGAGGCCGCGGTGGAGGTGGTGCTGGGGCAGTGGTTCGAGGCGGTCCTGATGTCCCTGTCCGAGATGCCCGCGAGCCTGCCCGGTGCGGCATTCCGCGCGCTGGACCCGGTCCCCGATGGCAGTGTCTTTGCCGGGGATTCGCTGGCCGCGCGGGTCCGTGGCCCCGATACGCTGCGGGCGCATCTCGCCTCGGTGCACTGCGTGGAGACGGCGGCCCAGGCCCACGAGCGCCTGCGCTCCTGCGCGCCCGGCGCGAGTGTGGTCACCCGCGACGGGACCTGGGTGGGGCCGGGCTGGCTGTGCCATCGCACGCTGGACCGGCAGGTCCAGGGCGTGATCGAGCGCCTGCGCCTGGAACGGGCGCTGGAGCAGGAGGCCGTCGAGCTACGGGCCCGCGGACAGGAATCGATGTCCGGCCTGCAGGCCCGCCGGGAGGCCATACACCGGGTCGAAGGCGAACTGGAGCAGGTCGAGGCGGGCTTGCGCGAGAGCCAGCGCGAGGTGGCCGGCCGCGAGGCACAACTCCAGCGGCTGCGCGATCGTGCCCAGCAGGCGGACGAGCGGCGCCGGCGCCTGTCCCAGGAGATCGGGGAGCTGGACGAGGAGATGGCACGGGCCTCCGAGCAGCGGGGTGCCGCGCTGGCGGAGCGGAACGAGGCCCTGGCGCACCTGGAGGGGCTGGACCGCGACAAGGCCGAGCTGGACCAGGACAACCAGCTGGCGCAGGAGCGTCAGCAGGCCGCGCGCGCGGTGGTGCAGCAGGCGCGCGAGAAGGCCTCGGCCGCCCGTCTCGCGCTGCAGGAGGTCAGGCACCGGGTAGCGCTGGAGCAGGGACATCGCGAACGACTGGAGCAGCAGACGGCACAGGATCGGGAACGCCTGGCGGGGCTCGAGGAGGCGCGCACCGGGCGGCTGGCGCCGCTGGACGGCTGGCGCCAGGAGTTGCAGGAGATGCTCGAGCAGCGGCAGGCGTCCGAGATCGGGTTGACCGCGGCACGGTCGGCACTGGAGGACTGCGACACGCTGCTCCGGGAGCTGGCCGGGCAACTGCGTGCGTTGGGTGAACAGATCGAGGCGAGCCGCGGCGCCTGCGAGGAACGCCGCCTCGGTCTGCGCGAACTCCGGGTCCAGGAGGAGCAGATTGCCGCGCAGTTGCAGGAGAGTGGCCTGGATCCGGAGATCCTCGCGGCGGAACTGCCGGAAACGGCCGATCTCCCGTCCTGGGAAGAGGCGATCGCGACCCTGGACCGGAAGATCGAACGCCTGGGACCGATCAACCTGGCCGCCATCGAAGAGGCGCGCAGCCTGGTCGAGCGCAGCCAGTACCTGCGGGAACAGCACGATGACCTGATCACGGCATTGGAGACGCTGGAGCAGGCCATGCACAAGATCGATCGGGAGACCCGCGCGATGTTCCGGGCGACCTACGACCAGGTCAACGAGGGCCTCGGACAGAAGTTCCGGCGCCTGTTCGGCGGCGGCGAGGCGCGCCTGGAGCTGACCGGCGACGATCTGCTGGACACCGGAGTCTCCATCATGGCGCGCCCCCCCGGGAAGCGCCTCTCAACCATCCACCTGATGTCCGGTGGCGAAAAGGCGCTGACGGCGGCGGCGCTGGTCTTCGCGATCTTCGAGCTGAATCCCGCGCCCTTCTGTATGCTCGACGAGGTCGATGCGCCGCTGGACGAGGCCAACGTCGGCCGCTTCTGCGCACTGTTGCAGGATATGTCGGAACGGATCCAGTTCATCTTCATCACGCACAACAAGACGACCATGGCCATGGCGGAGCAGTTGATCGGCGTTACCATGCACGAACCCGGCGTGTCGCGCCTGGTCAGCGTGGACATCGATGCCGCGGTGGAACTGGCGGAAGCCTGACGGAACG
>Ga0209498_1000706_pt1 | contig 20645 bp, 18 predicted proteins | sample WalLakDeSediment_FD_184131 | JGI IMG/M metagenome (GOLD analysis project Ga0209498, IMG submission 184131) | Lake sediment microbial communities from Walker lake, Nevada to study Microbial Dark Matter (Phase II) - Walker Lake 11/02/13 Deep... | ecosystem: Environmental > Aquatic > Freshwater >... | reverse complement strand
GCCCATGGATGTGGAAAAGGGCTTTCCCGGATGCTTTTCCCTACACCTCCTTTATTGAAGACACGGTGCAGAGGCTTCGAAGCCAGGGGTGTGAAACCGATCCCCTCCTTTTCCTGGCCCTGATGAGAAGGGAATCCAATTTCAATTCCTCCGCCGTCTCCCAGGCAGGTGCGGCCGGCCTTACCCAGATGATGCCTGGGACCGCTTTGGAGCTGGGAGTCAGGACGGTTTTCTATCCGGACTACCTGGCCGATGCGGCGACCCTGATGGATCAGGAGCGCAGGAGCAGAGCCCAGGCTATGGCCGCCTTATATGGAATCCAGGAAAGCAACAAGGTCGACTCTGCCGCCAGGGCGCGCACGATGATGCAAAGGTCTATGGAACTTTCCCGGCAAAGAGAAAAACTCCTCCAGCGCTACAGAAAGGAATTGCTGGAAGGTCGTGCCGATGACCGTCTCAATCCTTCTGTGGCGATCGAGTTCGGGTACCGGTATTTTTGCGGCCTTATGAAAGAGCATGGTGGAGACATCAGCCTCGCTCTTGCAGCCTACAACGCCGGCGCCGGCAGGGTGAAGGAGTACAAAGGCATTCCTCCTTTCGGAGAAACCGTGCGCTTTCGAAATCGGGTGATGGACTATTACCGGGAGTACCTGAAGCGGTTGAAGGCCTTGCCCAACGCCTGATGCAGGGGTTCAGGGGTTCAGGGTTCAGAGGTTCAGGGTTCAGGGTTCAGAGGTTCAGGGGTTCAGAGGTTCAGGGTTCAGAGGTTCAGGGGTTCAGAGGTTCAGGGTTCAGAGGTTCAATGATCAATGTTCAATGCTCCCGGGGGCCTCCTCTTTGAAACTCCTCGGCCCACCTGAGCCAGATTCTTTTCCGGTTTTGAAACTTGAACATAACCCTATCCAGTTGCTTGGACAGCTCCAGATCAAAAATCTTCCTCCGTGAGAAGCTCAGGAGTTCCCTTTCAATCATCTCCAAATCCGGCCTTTTGGATTCGATGCCCTGTGAATACTTCTGAAAGTCCAGATGCATTTCTTCAATCCGGTGATCCAGATCCAGTATCTTTTCACGAATAGCCTGGTTATCTTTGGAAATCAGCATGATAAAGATCGCAAATCCCTTTGGCTTTCATCCGGGAGTCCAGATCCCATTGGCTCAAAACCCAACGTTATTGTTCCACTAATTCAACAAATCTCATAGGGGCGAATCCATTTTCTTGATAGATATTAACCCTAGCCGGCCCTATGTTGCAACCAATTCTTGACAAGAAGATCTCGAAGGAAATGATGCATTTCTTATTTTTCAACCCGCAGAGTATTTACGAACCCACCGACAAGAGGAGACAGGAGAATGACGGGAAAAGCCCTTGTACAATCCGATTTTGCAGGTCTCGAGCTGATCAAGCGAGGCAAGGTGAGGGACCTTTACACGGTGCAGGATAAGCTTTTGATCGTTGCCAGCGACAGGATATCCGCTTTCGACGTGGTGATGGACGACCCTATCCCGGACAAGGGAAAGATTCTCACAAGCATATCTCTCTTCTGGTTCAAGACGCTCGAGTCGATCGTGGAAAACCATGTCCTTGCCTTTGACCCGAACAACTATCCCGAAGCATGCCGTCCCTACAGGGAAGAGCTCAGGGGCCGAAGCATGCTGGTGCAAAAAGCCGAGCCCCTCCCTGTGGAATGCATTGTGCGGGGGTACCTTTCCGGATCAGGATGGGCTGAGTATCAGAGGCAAGGCAGCATTTGCGACATCCCGCTTCCACCCGGGCTTTTGGAATCCCAAAAGCTCCCCCAGCCGATCTTCACCCCGTCCACCAAGGCCGAGGCAGGCATCCATGATGAGAACATCTCCTTTGAAAAGGCCGTGGCCGTTCTGGGCAAGGAAAGGGCCGAGGCCGTTCGAGATCTCAGCCTCAAGATTTACCTGACAGGCAGCGAGCTTGCGGCCAAGAAAGGGATCATCATTGCCGACACCAAGTTCGAGTTCGGCATCAAGGACAGCCGGCTGATCCTCATCGACGAAGTTCTCACCCCTGATTCTTCCCGGTTCTGGCCTGCCGACGCTTACCGGCCCGGCGGCTCTCAGCAAAGCTTTGACAAGCAATACCTGCGTGACTACCTCAGCAGCCTGGACTGGCCAAAAGAGCCCCCTCCCCCTCGTCTTCCTCAAGCAGTCATCGATAAAACCAGAGAAAGATACCTGGAAGCCCTTCGGCACTTGACAGGTCGGGGCCTGGAGTAAGGCCCGCGAAAAGCTTTAGAAATCACCGGCTCCCTCGCCTTGACAAAGGTGAGGCCGATGCTTACTCTAGTTGTGTTTTATCATTATGAAATCATTCGGTTAAAGCCTTTAGAGCCGGAAAAATGAGAGAGTGAGTTCGGGGTATGGCCAAAGAAAAAAACGAGGCTGCAGACCATTCGGAAAAAGACAAGGACCGGATCTTGTCTGAATCCGTTTTGAATGAGAAGGCTCCCGAAGACCTTTCAGAAGAGGATCTTCTGAGCCTTTACAGGGAAGCGAAAGAGTCATCCGAAAAAAATTATGATCTCTACCTGCGGTATCAGGCTGAAATCGAAAACATCCGAAAGAGGAATAAGAAAGAAAAAGAAGAGTGGCTGAAGTATGCCAATGAAACGCTTATAAAAAACATCCTGCCTTCGCTGGATAACCTTGAGAAAGCCTTGGAGCATGCGGACAACGAAAACGCAATCCATGCACTGAGGGAGGGAATTGAGTTAACCTTAAAGGGTCTCAAAGACGCTTTGTCGAAGTCGGGTCTCTCGGAAGTCTGTGCGCTCGGCGAACCTTTCGACCCCTGCTATCATGAAGCGGTCTCGCAGATTCAAGACGATCAGGTCAAACCGGGCACGATCGTTAAAGAACTGCAAGGGGGATATGTACTCAACGATCGATTGATTCGTCCCGCCGTGGTTGTCGTGAGCAAGTCCGGATCATCGTCTCCGGCCGATCAGGATGAATCCCGTGCAAGGGCATGTGAAAAAAATTAGGTGTGGACTACTGAGGAGGGTGCTATGGGCAAGGTAATCGGTATTGATTTGGGAACAACAAATTCGTGTGTGGCCATTATGGAAGGGGGAGACCCCATTGTCATTGCCAACGCAGAGGGAAGTCGGACAACGCCCTCGATTGTCGCCTTTACGGACAAGGGAGAGAGACTGGTCGGTCAGATCGCCAAACGACAGGCCATCACCAATCCGGATAACACGGTGTTCGCCGTGAAAAGGCTGATCGGCCGCAAGTTCGACAGCGGTGAAGTGCAGAGGGATGTCAAGGTCCTCCCTTATAAGATCGTCAAGGCATCCAATGGAGATGCCCATTTGAGCACTCGAGGAAAGAGCTACAGTCCTGCCGAGATATCCTCCATGATTCTGCAGAAAATGAAACAAACCGCCGAGGATTATCTGGGTGAAACCGTGACAGAGGCCGTCATCACCGTTCCTGCTTATTTTAATGACAGCCAGAGGCAGGCGACCAAAGACGCCGGCAGGATCGCGGGACTGACCGTGCTCCGAATCATCAACGAACCCACCGCCGCGTCCCTCGCTTATGGTCTCGACAAGAAAGGAGACCGCAAAATTGCGGTTTTTGACCTGGGTGGAGGCACTTTCGATATCTCCATTCTGGAAATCGGTGAAGGCGTGTTTGAGGTCAAATCAACCAATGGGGATACCCATTTGGGTGGCGAGGACTTTGACCTTCGGGTCGTAGATTACCTTGCCAACGAGTTCAAAAAAGACCAGGGAATCGACCTGCGCTCCGACAAGATGGCCCTTCAAAGGCTGAAAGAAGCGGCGGAAAAGGCCAAGATGGAACTCTCCTCCTCCCAGGAAACGGACGTCAACCTGCCCTTTATTACCGCAGATGCGAGCGGTCCCAAACACCTGAACATCAAGTTGACCCGGTCTAAACTCGAGGCGCTTGTGGATGATCTCATCGAAAAGGTCGTTGATCCTTGCCGCATGGCCATCAAAGACAGCGGCATCAAGCTCTCCGATATTACCGAGGTGATCCTGGTCGGCGGCATGACAAGAATGCCCAAGGTCCAGCAGAAGGTGAAGGAGATATTCGGCAAGGAGCCCGGCAAGAATGTCAACCCCGATGAGGTGGTGGCCGTAGGCGCGGCGATTCAGGCCGGCGTGCTCAAGGGTGAGGTGAAAGACGTCCTCCTCCTTGACGTCACGCCTCTGTCTCTCGGCATTGAAACCCTGGGCGGGGTCTTCACAAAGCTCATTGAAAAGAATACGACCATCCCCACCCGGAAAAGTCAGATCTTTTCCACCGCCGCAGACAGCCAGACCGCGGTGGAAATCCACGTGCTTCAAGGGGAGCGGGAAATGGCCGCCAACAACAAGACCCTCGGCCGTTTCCAGCTTGTGGGCATCCCCCCGGCGCCCAGGGGCATCCCTCAGATCGAGGTGACCTTTGACATCGACGCCAACGGCATCGTCAACGTTTCCGCAAAGGATATGGCCACGGCCAAAGAGCAGTCCATCAAAATCACCGCTTCAAGCGGGCTCAGTGAGGAAGAGATCAAAAACCTGGTCAGAGACGCCGAAGTGCACGCTGAGGAAGACCGCAAGAAAAGGGAATTGGTGGACAGCCGGAACATGGCGGATTCTCTCATCTATTCAACCGAGAAATCTATCAAGGACCTCGGCGACAAGCTGGATGATGCAACCAAGAGCGATATCCAACAGAACATTGAAAGGCTCAGGAAGGCCATGGAAAGCGATGATGTTCAGGAGATCAAACGCCTTGCCGATGAATTGACCCAGGCTTCCCATAAACTTGCCGAAACCATGTATTCCAAGGCGTCGCAGCAAGGACAGCAGGCCGGCGGCGAAGCCCCTCCGGGCGGAGGCGCCGGCAAGGATGAGGATGTGGTGGACGCCGATTTTGAGGAAGTGAAGAAGTGATTCGCCCCTTGATGTCCAAGCGAAAGGCTATTTCCGCCGTGTGCATGGGAATAGCCTTTCTTGTTCTTTCCTGCCAGCCCAGACCGCCGGCGCCTGAACCCCCGGAACCTGAGCCCGACCTGGCCCTCTTTTACGCGGCCGAGACGGAATATGTGGAGGGCAGGAAGGACAGGGCTCTTGAAGCCTACCGTCAATACGTTGAAACAAACCCGAGAAGCCCAAGGGCAAGGGAAGCTCTTTATCGCATGGCTCGAATCCATGAAGAGTCCGCGGAGTATGAAAGAGCCCTGAGGCTTTATCAAAGAATCATCGACGAGTTCCCCGATCATCCCGGACTCGCTGAGGTCTCTCTTGACAGGGCCGGCACATTGTACCGCCTCGGCCGCTATGAAGAATCCAGGGGTGAGACCCTGCTATGGCTCGGCCGGTATCCGGCAAATCCTCTTGTAGGCTCGGCCTTTATCCTTCTCGGCAAGTCTTCCGGTGCTCTGGGTGAAGAAACAAACGCCTTCGATGGGTTTGTCCGCGCCTCCCGGGCCTTTCCGGGCGAGGATCCGATCCAGCAGGAATTGGACGGCTACGTGGCAGGCCTTCTGGAAAGAGCCGGCTTGGCCTCGCTCAGAGCGATGGCCGACGCCGCGCCGGCGGGCACAAGATACCTGCCTGCGATCTACGACAGGATAGCGGGCCTTGCCTTGGATGCCAATGATCTTGATCTTGCCGGAGAGGCGGCCATGGCCCTGATCCGCTCCACCCCGCACCAACACTGGGTTGACCGGGGCCGTGAGGTTCTGGACAGGGTTTCCGAGGAACGGGCTGTGCGCAAAGGCCTCTTTGCCTGTTTGCTTCCCCTGAGCGGCCCCTTTGCCATCTACGGCCAGGAAGTTTTGAACGGCATTCAACTGGGAATGGGAGTCTTCGGCGCTTCCGAAGAAAGCAGCGCCGTGGAACTCCTCATCGAAGACACCGGGAGCGATCCGGATGTGGCGGCCAAGAAAGTCGAAGACCTGGTCCATAAAGACCGGGTCATGGGCATTATCGGGCCCCTGGCGAGCCGCACCGCCATCGCTGCAGCGAAAAAAGCGCAGGAGCTGGGCGTACCGATCATCACCTTTGCTCAGAGGGAAAGGATTACAGAGGAAGGGGACATGGTTTTCCGGAACTTTCTCACTCCGGCCAGGGAGATGGACCGGCTGGTTCCCAAAGCGATACAAGAACTGGGTTTGTTGCGATTCGGGGTCCTCTACCCTGACACGGCCTACGGCCGCCGGTTGCTGAATCTTTTCTGGGACCGGGTTGATGAGGGGGGGGCCTATGTCACGGCGGTGGAATCTTACAGCGCCGAGGTAACGGACTTCAGCGAAGAGATCCGGAAAATGGTAGGGCTCTATCATCCCCGGCCTCCCGCGGTGGTGGAAAAATTTCTGCGGGCCAAACGCGCCGCCTTGGATGCAGGCGTCGAATCAGGGCCTTACGAAGACACTAAAGACCCGGAACCGATCGTGGAATTCGATGCCGTTTTCATTCCCGACGGCTTTCAGAAGATCGCCCTCATCGCCCCTCAGTTTCCTTTTCATGATGTCTTCAACATCCGCCTCCTGGGCACAAGCCTGTGGCAATCCCCTGACCTCCTCGAGCAGGGCGCCGAGTACCTGCAGGGGGCCGTCTTCCCGACAGGGTTTTTTGCCGGGGCCGAAGACACCTTTGTCGAGATCTATAAGGAGAACTTTGAAACCGAACCGGGCATTCTTGCAGCCACAGGATATGACACCGTCCGCTTCCTCAAAAACCTCATGGAAACACAGGCCCCGAGGACAAGAAGAGCTCTTCAGCAAGCGCTGCTCCTGCATCGCGATTTTCACGGCCTCAGAGGCATGCTTTCCTTTGATGATCAACGGGAAACAACCACGCCTGCCGGGCTTCTCACCATCCGAGGAAAGCGGTTCGTCCCCCTCCCCTGATGAAATCCGCAAAAGCGGATTTCATAGGGAGTTCTCGCCTTCGCCCGTGTCCGGGGCCGTCTTTTTCTTGCCCGCCACTTTGACAATGATAACGCTCAATTCAAAAAGGACCCACAAGGGCCCTGCCATCATGAACTGGGTGATCACATCCGGCGGGGTCAGGATGGCGGAAACCACGAAAAGGAGCAGGATGGCATACTTTCTCTGCTTTCGCAAAAGTTCAGCGGAGATGACGCCCATGCGGCCCAGGCAAAAGGCCACGACGGGAAGCTCGAAGATCAGTCCGAACCCGAGAAGAAGCTTGATGGAAAGGGAAAAGTATTGTTTCGCTGAAGGAAGAGCCTGGATGTATTCGTTGGCAAAGCCCAGAAAAAAGCGAAACCCGAAAGGGAAAACAATAAAATAGCCGAACAGCGCCCCGCCCACAAAAAGGACGGTTGAAAAAAAAACAAAAGGGAACACGTATCTTTTTTCATTGCGGTACAATCCCGGGGCGACAAACATCCATACCTGGTAAAAGATAAAGGGCGCAGCCAGAAGAAGGGCGCTCACAAGGGCCGTCTTGATATAAACGAAAAACATCTCGGGCAGATTGGTGAAAATGAGGCGATCCCCTTCGGGAAGATGCTCTTTCAAGGGGTGGGCGAGAACCGTGAACAGCTTTTCGGAAAACGCATAGGTCACGGCAAAGCAGACTCCAACGGCCACGGCACAGGCAATCAGCCTCTTGCGCAACTCCTCGAGATGGCCCATGAGGGGCTTTTTTTCATCCCTGTCCATCCGGGCCTGCCTCCCCTTCTTCGACCAACGGGCTCTTCAAGTCCGAAGAAGTTTCCTTCTTCTCCTCCTCTTCCAAGGTATCCTTAGAATCGACGTATTCGGCCCCGCCTTCTCCCTCCGGGAAATTGTCCAGTCCTTCGATGCCGCTCATGGAATCCGCCAGGTCCTTTTGCACATCCTTGATGTCTTCATCCATGTCGAGATTTTCCTTGATTTCCTGGGTCGCCTTGCGGAATTCAGCCATCCCTTTGCCCAGAGTCCTTGCCAGGTCAGGGAGTTTCTTGGGACCGATCACGATGAGGGCAATCACAAGAATCACGATCAATTCAGGCATGCCGATGCCGAACATGGGGTATCCTCCTCAATGAAATCTGCGAACGCAGATTTCATCCTGCTAAAGGTCCAAGGCCATGGCGATCTCATCGCATTCCGGGAATTTGGGGCACTTGAGGCAATCCCCCCAAACCTTTTGAGGAAGCGTTGCCTTTTCCACAACCCTGAAGCCCATTCTTGAGAAAAAACCCTCCGCATAGGTCAGGGCGAAAACCTTCCGAAGCCCCAGGGACCCGGCCTCTTGCAAACAGGCTTCCACCAGACGACGTCCGTAGTCGTTGCCTTGCCGATCCTCGATCACGGCCAGGGATCGAATCTCCGCGAGATCCTCCCAGCAGATGCCCAGGGCACAGGCGCCGATGATTTTCTCAGCCTCCCCGTTTTCCACGAGCACGTTGAAATCGCGCAGGTGATCGTAGAGTTCACTGAGCGGGCGAGGCAACAGCAGTCCCCGATCCGCGTAATGGTTGAGAAGCTTGTGAATCGGCTTGATGTCCGCGATAATCGCTTTTCTGATGAAAAGGTTACTCAAACTTGCTTACAAACCCCCTGATATTCAATGATTGAACCAATTCGGCCGCATACGCATCCGCTTCTTCCCGGGTCATGAACCGGCCGCACCGGACCCGGTAAAAAGTCTTTCCCTTCACCCGAACTTCGTAGAGATACGCATCATGGCCTTTCTTGAGGAGACCTCCGACCATGGTCTCCGCCTTGGCCTTTTCTTCGAGGGAGGCAAGCTGCAGGGTGTAGCGGCCTGACCCTGCCGGCGGCGCGCTCGGCGGCTCAGCATGGCCGGGCTTCAACGTCTCCACCGGGGCGTGGCTATCTCTTGCGGGAATCTCCCCTTTTGCCTTGTCCCGGCTCCTTTGCTTTGTTTCGTTCTTGGAAGTCGATTGATTCTGATCGAGCTTCTTCGCCTCGTCTTTCTTGCTCTCCAGCTTTTCATAAAAGGCCAGCGTCTCATCGATGGTCTCTTTGGTCTGCGAGGCCTGTTCGCCCCTCTTGCTTTTTGCAACCATCTCCTGGAGCTTGGCGACCTGGGTTTTCAGATCCGTGAGCGGGCTGTCGGCGCCGGGCAGGAATCCCCTGCCCACAAAAACCCCGAGAACAAAAATCCAGGCCATGAAAAAGAGGGCGCAAAAACCCCACAGCAGAAGGGAAAAAGAGCTCAGCTCGATCTGGTATCTCTTTTTTGCCCCTTTCCTGGGATGGGAATTCTTCCTGGCCATGGCTCCTCTTAATTCACATTCTCTCGGGCGCTTGCGTTCCCAAAAGATCAAGCCCGGTGGACAGCACCTGTCTCACCCCTTGGGCAAGGCAAAGCCTGGCCCGGCTCACCGCTTTTTCCTCACCCACGATGCGTTTGTCCGGGTCCTTTGTCCCCAGATTGAAATACTTGTGAAACAGAGAAGCCAGCTCCGTGAGGTAGTAAGTCAAACGGTGAGGCTCCATGGCCTTGGAAATATCCTCCAGCAAGACAGGAAACTCGTTCATGAAGCGGATAAGGGTCAATTCCTCTTCCAGGGTCAGCCTTTCCAGGACCTCCCCCGGGTCCTGCGGCAGGCTCAACTCCTCAGATGCGGCCTTTCGAAAGACGCTGCAGATCCTCGCATGGGCGTACTGCACATAGTACACGGGGTTATCGCTGTCCTGCCGCTTCACGAGATCCATGTCGAAATCCAAAGGAGAATCGTGATTCTTGGTGAGGAATACGAAGCGCACCGCATCCACGCCCACCTCCTCCACCAGTTCCTTGAGCGTGACATAGAGTCCGGCTCGCTTGGACATGCGGATCTCCTCCCCCCCCTTGAAGAGCCTCACAAGCTGGATAAGAAGGACCTCCAGCCACTGCTCGTCAATGCCGTTGGTCTTCAGGGCCGCCTTCATCCGCCGGATGTATCCGTGGTGATCCGCTCCCCAGATGTTGACGGCCTTGGAAAAGCCTCTTTTCCATTTTTCAAGGTGGTAGGCGATGTCCGAGGCGAAGTAGGTGTACTGGCCGTCGCTCTTTTTGATCACCCGATCCTTGTCGTCGCCGTAAAGAGAGGTCTTGATCCAGGTCGCGCCGTCCTCTTCGTAGATGTGCCCCTTTTGTCCCAACGAATCCAGGGCGTTCTCGATCAACCCGGATCCATACAGATCGCTCTCGCTGGACCAGACGTCAAAGTCAACGCGAAAGTCCTCCATGTCGCGCCTGATTTCTTCGAGCATTTTCGCCTTTCCCAGCAGCGCGCAACGGTTCACGGCCTCGTCGGGGTCCATGGTATCCAGGGGGAGTTGCCCTGCAAACTGCCTTGCCAGGTCGGTCACATAATCGCCGTGATACCCGTTTTCCGGAAAGGGATAATTCGGGTCCAACCTTTGCCGCCATCGGCTGTAAATCGACTCCCCCAGGAGACGTACCTGGGCGCCTGCGTCGTTAATGTAAAACTCACGGACTACCTCATGCCCCGTGAAAGCAAGAATCCTGCAAAGGGTGTCCCCCAGGGCAGCCCCTCTGCCGTGCCCGAGATGGAGGGGACCGGTGGGGTTGGCGCTGACAAATTCCATCAGAATGCGCCGGCCTGCGCCCCGGCGGCTTCGGCCAAAGTCCTTGCCCTCGGCGATGATTCGGGCCAGAAGCTTGTGCCATTCGCCCCGGCGGATGGTAAAGTTGATGAAACCCGGGCCTGCGACCTCCACCTTCTCGAACACCTCTTCCCCCCTATCGAGGCTCTCGATGAGGACGGAGGCCAGTTCCGTCGGCCGGCGCTTCTGAGAAGAAGCGAGGACAAGGGGCAGGTTCGTGGCAAAGTGGCCGTGATGGGAATTGCTCGGGACCTCAATGACGTATTCCGGCATGGGCGCCCGCTTGAATCGTCCTGATTCAAAACACTTTTCAAGGGCCTGATTCAGCATGGCCTGAAGGGCCTTTTTCATTGGCCGTAGCTCCTTGTGCTTCTCTGGCCGATAGAGCAGTAAACTTCATAGGAAATGGTTTCCGCCCATCGGGCCACGTCGTCCCCGGTAATGCACGATCTGTCCTGGCATCCTAGAAAGACGGCTTCATCCCCGGGCTGAACGCCCTCTACCGCGCTGACGTCGGCCATGGTCAGGTTCATACACACCCTTCCCACAATGCCGGCTTTTTCCCCCCGAATCAGGACTTGCCCTCGGTTTGACAGACGCCGGGGCAGTCCGTCGCCATACCCCGCGGAAAGGACGGCGATCTTCTGATTTCCCCTGGTGTGATAGGTCCGACTGTAGCTGACAGGAACTCCGCCCGCCATGTCCCGCACCTGGAGCACCACGGCCCTGAAGGTCAGAACCGGTCGCAGTGCCACGGGCGATGGAAACTCCGGAGACGGGAGGCCTCCATAGAGCATGATCCCCGGCCTCACCATGTCAAAGTGAGATTCCGGATGGCCCATGACCCCGGCACTGTTGGCCAGGCTGTTCAGGGGGAGCCTGAAGCCCATGGCCCGGGCTGTTTCAATCGCTTCCTTGAAATATCGGATCTGCAGGCCCGTGAAGGATCGGTCCGGATCATCGGCCGAAGAAAGGTGAGATATGAGGCCGCCCAGATCGAGGGATTGAAAGGACAGGATCTTTTCCAGAAAAGGCTGCATTTCCGTATGGGGGATGCCGAGCCGGCCCATGCCGGTGTCCACCTTCACATGGATGGTCGCCCTTTTCCCCATCCTGATGCACTCTTCCGCAATGATCTCGGTCACGGCAGGGTCGAAAAAAACCGGGGCCAATTCATGTTCAATCACGGCCCTGGCTTCTTCCCTTGTCCGGATTCCCGACAAAATGAAAACCGGCAGCCTCAGGCTGTTTTTTCTTATTTCCATGGCCTCATGGAGGTGGGCCACACCGAGGCAGTCCACACCCATGCGCGAAAGCGCCTTGGAGACAGGCGCCAATCCATGCCCATAGGCGTCCGCCTTGACCACTCCCATGATCTTTACGGCCGGGTTGAGTAGGGTTTTGACCTGATTCAAGTTATGTTCAAGGGCGGTCCAATCAATCGCCGCACCGTTGCGCGAGTGTTCCATGGTTTAGTGTTCCAACCTTCCAATGGTGACCCCCTCGCAAGAAGTCATCCCAATCGTCCCTCCCGCGGAGGCGGGAGTCCAGAACGCCTTGATTTGCCTGGATTCCCGTCTACACGGGAATGACTGAAAAGGACGGATTTCGACTTCTTCCGAACCCATCAATTGTGCGCGGAGAAAAACAATTCCTAAATTAGCTAATATCCATCAGTAGATCAAGCGTAATTCCAAACAATGATGAAATCGTTTGACTTTGGTCAAATAATCAATGTAGATTGTTGTTTTAATTGTTTCCAAGATGTTCGACATTGAAGATTATGACTACAACCTGCCTGAGGAACTGATCGCCCAGGTCCCGTCACCGGACCGGGACGCCTCTCGCCTTATGGTTGTGGACCGTTCCCGTCGGTCTCTGGCCGACTGCCGTTTTTTCGATCTTCCCGAGCTGCTGAGGCCGGGGGATCTCATCGTGGTGAACAACACCAGAGTGATGCCCGCCAAGCTTATGGGCCGGAAAGAAAGCGGAGGGCGGATTGAGCTTCTCGTCCTGGAGCAACAAGAAACTCCCACTCCGGGACCGGCAGCTCGGTGGTGCCTTGTTCGCGCATCCAAGCGACCCAAAAAGGGAAGCCGCCTGTTCTTTGATAATAAGTTGACCGGAGTTGTGGAAGCTTTGGGAAGCGACGGCTTGGCCAAGGTTCTGTTCCAAGGCCCTCTGCCCCTGGATGTTGTGATGAAAGCAAGCGGGCTCATGCCTTTACCCCCCTATATCAAGCGGGAGAACGGGGACCTTCGGGCCCACCTTGACCGGGAGCGATACCAGACTGTTTACTCCACAAGGAACGGGGCCGTAGCCGCGCCCACAGCGGGGCTTCATTTCACGGAAGCCCTGATGGAAAGGCTTCGCAAAGCAGGGGTTTTCATGGTCGAATTGACGCTTCACGTCGGCCACGGAACCTTTCGTCCCGTCAGGACAAAGGACATCCGAAAACACGCCCCGGGCGAGGAAACCTATATCGTGGACAAGGAAACGGCCGCGGCCGTGAACATGGCCAAGAAACAGGGCCGGCGCGTGATTGCCGTGGGCACCACCGTGGTTCGAGCCCTTGAGACGGTTGTGGATTTTCAAGGCGAGGTGCACGCGGGCCAAGGGAAGACGGACCTTCTTATTACTCCCGGATTTCCTTTTCGCGTGGTGGACGCCATGATCACCAATTTTCACTTGCCCAAGTCTTCCCTTCTTTTTCTTGTCTGCGCCTTTGCCGGCAAAGACATGATTCAGGAGTCCTATGGCAGGGCCGTTCAAAAGGGATACCGCTTTTACAGCTACGGCGACGCCATGCTGATCGGGTGAGAAAGGAGCCCGCGGACTTTGGAATTCCAGGTTTTGCACCGCTCCGCCTCCAGCGGCGCCCGATGCGGATCGATCACAACGGCCCATGGGAGTTTCGAAACCCCCGTGTTCATGCCGGTCGGCACGCAGGGTACGGTCAAAGCCCTGTCGCCGGAGGATTTGCAGGACGTGGGGGTGAAAATCCTTCTCGCCAACACCTACCACCTCTATCTGCGCCCGGGACACGAGATCATACGCAAATTGGGCGGGCTTCAACAATTTATGAGCTGGGACCGTCCGATATTGACCGACAGCGGAGGGTTCCAGATTTACAGTCTCGCCAAGCTGAGAACTCTTTCGGAGGACGGCGCCTTCTTTCAGTCCCATGTGGACGGCTCCCGGCATTTCATCGGTCCAAGAGAAGCCGTCGCGATCCAGCAGGCCCTCGGATCGGATATCATCATGGCTTTTGATGAGTGCGCCCCTTTTCCGGCGGGCTATGACTATGTGGCGAATTCTGTGAGGCTGACCAGCCGCTGGGCCGAAGCATGCCTTGAAGCGAGACGGGGAAACGGCCAGGCTCTTTTCGGGATTGTACAGGGAGGGATGTATCCCGAATTGAGGGAGCAAAGCGCAAAGGAACTCGTGCCCATGGGCTTTGACGGATACGCTCTCGGGGGATTGTCGGTAGGAGAGGACAGGGACGCCCGACGGCGCGTGATCGAGAAAACCGTCCCTTTTCTGCCGGTGGACAAGCCGGTGTATCTCATGGGCGTCGGGAAACCGGAAGACATCCTGGACGCCGTGGCATTGGGGGTGGACATGTTCGACTGCGTCCTACCCACCCGCAACGCCCGGAACGGCTCCCTTTTTACAAAAAGGGGTCCTTTGGTGATCAAGAACGCCTGTCATGCCGCCGACCAAAGGCCGATTGACGAAGATTGCAGGTGTTACACCTGTGCCCGTTTTTCCAGGGCCTACTTGCGCCACCTTTTTATGGCCGGGGAACTCCTGGCGTATCGATTAAACACGATTCACAATCTCCACTATTACATGGATTTCATGGTGGAGATCCGGAACGCGATCCGGGAAGGACGTTTTGCGGAATACCGAGATGATTTCAGCATCAATTGCATTGAACAAAGATCGCGGAATTCGGACAAGAAACTGGTAAGCGAACTAAATTTATAAGGGGAGGTTCAAGAATGGATTCTTTAGCGTATGCAATGGGAACCGGCGGCACAGGCGGGGCAGGCGGAGGAGGCTTCGGCGCCTTTGTGCCCCTCATTCTCATGTTTGCTATTTTTTATTTCCTGCTTATTCGACCGCAGCAAAAAAAATCCAAGCAGCAGAAAGAGATGCTTGCTGCGGTCAGGAAAGGAGATAAGATCGTGAGCGCCGGAGGGCTTCACGGCGTGATCACCGGCATCGCGGACGATGTGGTGACCATGGAGATCGCACCGAAAATCAGGGTGAAAATCTCGCGCGGCTCCATTGCAGGAATACTGAGAAGAGATGAAGTCCCTCAACAAGAGTGAGGATTACGGGAAAAGGAGTAAACAACCGTGAAGCGATTGAGATGGCGCCTGGCCATATTGGGTGTGCTTGTTTTTTTTGCTTTTCTCTACCTGTTCCCGACCTTGAGCAAGGAATTGCCCGGGTGGTGGTCGAGTTTTTTGCCCCAGGACAAGATCAGTCTCGGTCTTGACCTTCAGGGCGGGGTCCACCTCATCCTGGAAGTGGAAGTCAACAAGGCCGTTGAAAGCCATCTGGAACGGGTGGTGGAGGACCTCAGACAAGACCTTCGCAAGAACCGGATCCGGTACGCGGATATCAAGCGCATTGGAATCCAGGGTGTGGAACTCGCCTTCATGAGAGAAGAAGATCGGCAGGAGATCGAAAAGCTGGTCGAGATCAATTACCCGGATTACCGGATCGAATCGGGAAAGGGGGGCGAAAACGCCATCCTCATGGTTCTCAATGCGAAGGCCAAAGAGCATTTCATGAGAATGGCTGCAGACCAGGCCCTGGAAACGATTCGAAACCGGGTGGACCAGTTCGGTGTGAGTGAGCCGGACATCCGTCCCCAGCAGCTTCACAGAATCCAGGTCCAATTGCCCGGCATCAAAGACCCCAAAAGGGCCATTGAACTCATCGGAAAAACGGCCCTTCTTGAGTTCAAGCTTGTGGATGAGGAAAACAGTCTTGAAGAGGCGCTTCGAGGAAATATCCAGCCGGGGAGCGAGATCGTTTACCAGAGCGGTTTTGACCCCCAGACGGGCCGGAGGACCAATGTGCCCTACCTTCTCAAGAGAAGAGCGGTCCTCACAGGGGATTCCCTCACCGACGCAAGGGTTCAGATCGACAGCCAGTATGGCGACCCTTACGTTTCCATTTCCTTCGATGCCCGGGGCGCCCGGGTTTTCGAAAGGATTACGGGAGAAAATGTGGGAAAGCGGCTGGCCATTGTGCTCGATAACAATGTATACTCGGCCCCTGTGATCAGGGACAAAATTTCCGGTGGAAAAGCCCAGATCACCGGCCACTTCACCATGAACGAGGCCAAGGATCTGGCCATTGTGCTACGGGCCGGCGCCCTTCCCGCGCCGGTGATCATCCTTGAAGAGAGAACCGTAGGACCCTCCCTGGGAATGGACTCCATCCGAAAGGGCTTCCAGTCCATGGTGGTGGGCGGCTTGATCGTCATCCTGTTTGTGGCCTTGTATTACAAACTTTCGGGTTTGATCGCCAACCTCGCCCTTTTGCTCAACCTTCCTCTGATGATGGCCGGACTGGCTTTCTTCGGCGCCACCCTCACCTTGCCGGGCATAGCGGGAATCATCCTCACCATCGGCATGGCCGTGGACGCCAATGTGCTCATTTTTGAGCGGATCAGAGAAGAACTCCGGGTCGGAAAGCCCGTGCGGGCCGCTATTGAAACCGGATACAGCCGGGCCATGGTGACCATTCTGGACTCCAACGTGACCACCTTTATCGCAGCCCTGGTGCTGTTTCAGTTCGGAACAGGGCCGATCAAGGGTTTTGCCGTCACCCTGAGTATCGGACTGCTCGCAAGCTTTTACACGGCCGTGTTTTTTACAAGGATTATTTTTGATTACCTTTACATCCAAAAGAAATGGAAAACGATCAGCATTTAGCAGATTGTCATCTCGACCGAAGGGAGAGATCTTGTTCAGCCATGAGCCCTTTAAGGTTTCTCGCTTTCGCTCGAAATGACAGGGTTGCAAAGAAGCGCCAGGTTAGGCGAATACCCTGTGGAGAAGTGAAAGAGAGCATTCGGATTTCGTCTGCCCCTGCCTGCATCGCGGACCGCCTGAGTTGAGGGTTTTTATATGGAATTCATCAAACCGGGAATAAATATTGATTTCATCGGCAAGAGAAACATCGCCTTTGTCCTGTCCGGCCTTTTGATTCTGGCCACCTTTGTTTTGCTTGTGGTTCGGGGAGGTCCGAACTACGGCGTTGATTTCACAGGAGGCGTCGTGATCCAGTTGAAACTGGAAAAGGAACACAGCCTCTCTGAGATCCGATCGGCGCTTGCGCCCATCCGGCTGGCCGACAGCATCATCCAGGAATTCGGGGAAAAGGATGCGCACGAGTATCTGATCCGGGTCACCAACCCTGAGGTTCAGGCCGCCGGCCTCGGGGGCAAAGTCCAGGAAGCCCTGGCTGCGAAATTCGGAGAGGGCGTGGACATCCGGCAGGTGGAAATGGTGGGTCCCCAGGTGGGCCAAGACCTTCGGCAAAAGGCGCTCATGGCCATTTTCTTTTCCATTTTGCTCATCGCCGTCTATATCTCAGGCCGTTTCGAAATGAAGTGGCTCATGAGCATCATCATGGCCTTGGTCCTCGCCTCCGCCGTCTACTTTGCGTCCCTCTTCGGCGCCGGAGTGACCCTGCTCATCCTGATCGCTCTGGTTGTCACGGTGGGATTTTGCTGGTTCTTGAATTTGAAATATGCCATGGGCGCGATTGTGGCTTTGATCCATGATGTGATCATTACGGTCGGCGCCTTCGCCCTGCTGGACAAGGAGATATCCCTTCCCATCGTGGCGGCCCTTCTGACCATTGCCGGTTATTCTCTCAATGACACCATCGTCGTCTTTGACAGGATCAGGGAAAACATCGGCCGTTTCCGCAAAAAAAGCTTTGCAGAAATCCTCAATGCCAGCATCAATCAAACATTGAGCAGGACAATCCTGACCGGCGTAACCACGCTCGTTGTCCTGGTGGCTCTCTTCTTTCTCGGTGGAACTGTGATTCATGATTTTGCCTTTGCCTTGATCCTGGGAGTTGTTGTGGGGACCTATTCCTCCATCTATGTGGCAAGTCCTGTCCTCTTGCTGTGGGAGGCTCGCTCCTCCCAAACAGGCAAAGGAAAAAAGAACGCCCATTAACGCAGGGAAAGGGGATTGGTCAAAAGAAATAAAAAAAAGCCGGGTCAGAGGAGGACCGCCTTTTGGATCACCATCGCCCTGCTTATGGGGGTCTTCCTGGCGGCATGGTGGATCTGGCCGGGGCTCTACAAGGCTTCTCCCCGGCTGAATTTCATCCTTCTTGAAAAAAACGGCGACTTCATCAAACTGCTCAACGGCGAGGCCCTTCGTCTCCATCCTCAGGACAGAGTCAAGATTGCCAGGATCTCCACAAGCATCACCTTCAACGTCGGCGTTCGACTGACATCGGCCGGTCTCGACATCGAAGCCCTCATCCATGAAGAGCTTCCCATGGGATCCCTCATCCCTGCAGAAGCAAAGTATCGATCCAACGCCTTTCGCGCTTTTGTCAAACAAAACAACCTGGAACTGGGGTTTGTGGACCTGGTTGTGGAACCTTTTTTGGAGGACTGGCTTGACAGGGCGGCAAGGGCCATTGATCCGGCTCTTCGCCTTTCCGTCTTGGAAGAAGCCGCGGCCTTTGCTCCCGAGGACGAGCAGGTCTGGGAGAGACTGCTTCAGGAATACAAAGCCCAGAAGAAATGGGCCAAGGCGGCGTCTCTCCTTGAAGAATCCCTTGACCGGAAAACCGATGAAAAGCGCTTGCTGGAACTTCTCGATGTTTACGAGACGACGGCCGACTCAAAGGGCGCCATCTCCGTGCTCCAGAGGCTCATCAAAGAAAATCCCAAGGATGCCGATCTTCGCCTGCGCCTGGCCGAGGTCTTTGAAAAGGCCAAGAAAACCCAGGAGGCCATCAGGGAGTATGAGGCTTCCGTGGACCTTGTGCGGGACAAACTCCCCCTTTATAAAATCCTCGGGTATCTTTACACGCAAACCAGTGCCCCACGAAAAGCGATCGACGCTTATCTCAACGCCCTTGAGCTCGACAGCAAGGATGTGAACCTTTACTACAATCTGGCAACCCTTTATGAAAGGGTGGGAGAAAAGGATAAGGCCGAGCAGTATCTCCTGCAGGCCGTCACCCTTAAACCCGAGGACCTGAAAAACCGTCTTGATCTGGCGGAAGCGCTTTTTGAGAAAGGCAAAATGGGGGAGTCGGAAAAACTCCTCAGGGAGGTTCTGGACAAAGATCCCAAATCCGTCAAAGCCTTGCTGCTAATGGTCGCCATTCTCGATAAGCAGGGGGACAAGAAAAGGCTCAAAGAGACCTACGAGAAGCTGCTTGCCCTTGATCCGGGCAATGAGACGATCACCTACAACCTTGGGGTCCTGGAGTATGAATCAGGGCAGTGGGCCAAGAGCATCTCCCACTTTGAGAGATACCTCAAATCACGGCCGGACGATCTGGATGTTCATGGTTTTCTTTTTGACCTTTACAGGAAAGCAAAAATGGACGATCAGGCCTTCAGGACGGCAAAGGCCCTGATCACGCTGAAACCCGATGATCCGGCGCCCTATTTCTTTGTCTTTGAATATGCCCACAGCCGCGGGGATTACCGGAACGTCCTTCCGCTCTTGGAAAAGGGCGTGAAAGCCAAGCCCGGCGACATGGAACTCCGAGGGTTCCTCGTCCTCGCCTTGTTGAAAACAGGCAAGGAGGACCTGGCCGTGGAACAACTCGGGGTGATGGCCAAGGAAAAACCCAAAGACGTGGATATCCTCCTTCAGCTCGCCACGCTTCAGGAAAAGCAAGGCAAATCCGAAGCCGCCCTCGAAAGCTACGAAAAAATTCTTGCCCTCTCACCAAACCACAAAGAAGCCGGGCAAGGGCGTATCTCTCTCCTGTTGCAGCAGGCAAGGCTCATGGAAAGACAGGGAAGGATCAAGGAAGCCTTGGGGCTTTACAAGAAAGTCCTGGATAGCGCGCCCGGACACGAAGAAGCGGCCGAAGCTTACCTGCGGCTGAGAATACGGGTGTTGCAGTAAAGCGCAAACGGCCTCAGTCCGTGGGCCGTGCGCCTTGCACCGTATGCCCGATGTTGCCACCGCGTGGAGTCGCATGGAGAACCGGGCCGGAATATGGACCCCGACAAGGACCTATGACAAGTAAGCCCCATTTTCATGTCGCCGCCGGGCTCATCTGGCGCGACGGAACAGTCCTGCTCACCAGGCGCCCCAAAGGAACGCACCTCGCCGGTTACTGGGAATTTCCCGGTGGAAAGCAGGAGCAGGGTGAAAGCCTGGAGGCATGCCTGGAAAGGGAAATCTTGGAGGAACTGGGCGTCCGTGTGAAGGTGAACGAACATCTCCTCCAGGTTGATCATGAATACGATGAGAAGTCCATCTCACTCCATCTGTTTCACTGTTCCCGGCTTGTCGGGGAACCCCAAACCATCGGATGTGACGACATGCGATGGGTGAACCCGCAGGATCTCGATCTTTACCAGCTTCCCCCACCCGACATCCGGATCATTCCCTTCATCAGGAACCTGGCAGAGGGAATGAGATAGCGGCTGTTGTACCCCTAATGCTTTTGATCGCTTTTTGGTGTCTTCAATGATAGGGAAAGCAAGTTTGACGGTCTCGTAAAAAGTCCCTGAGGCCGTCACTCCCGCGCCCGTCCTCCGCAGTAGCTCTGCTACGGAGGGTGGAAAGGCGGGAGTCCAGAAGCGCCTGAAAAGACTGGATTCCCGCCTCCGCGGGAATGACAGAAAAAGGCGTTTTTCGGACTTTTTACGAGATCATCAACCTTGAAGGAAATAAACTACCCCGCCGCAAGCAGCGGGGTATTAAAGGCCAAAACTGAAAGATCTTTTCGCGGCAAGCCGCGGGGAATTCAACCCTAAGAGATTAAAACGGAGAGTCTTTAAACCATGAACGCAAAAATCAAGTCTGTT
>Ga0209498_1000705_pt1 | contig 20662 bp, 24 predicted proteins | sample WalLakDeSediment_FD_184131 | JGI IMG/M metagenome (GOLD analysis project Ga0209498, IMG submission 184131) | Lake sediment microbial communities from Walker lake, Nevada to study Microbial Dark Matter (Phase II) - Walker Lake 11/02/13 Deep... | ecosystem: Environmental > Aquatic > Freshwater >... | reverse complement strand
ACGAGGATAACGCTCAGACCAGGATAGACGCCAGGGCCATACTGCTGGGGAGCCGGGAGGAGGCGGAGCGGGTCAGGGCCGAACTGGTGGGCGGCAACTTCACCGAGTTGGCCAAGCAGTATTCGCAGCACGTCAGCAAGGAGTTCGGAGGCAATATAGGCCGCATAAAGCGCGGGGATATGCTCAGCAATGCCTTCGATGCCGTTGCCTTCACCCTTGCCCCGGGGGAGTTGAGCCAGCCGGTCAAGGACAGATCGGTCTGGACCACCGGTGGGTACTGGCTGGTGCGGGTGGTGGACAGGGAGGAGCGCGAGCTTGAGGACATGGCCAGACAGCAACTGATAGGGCAGCACCTCAATGAGTGGATCGAGGAGCAGAGGGACAAGAGCAGGATTGAGGACCGCATGAACGAGGAAAGGCTGTGGACGGTGGTGGAGGAAGTCCTCCGCCGGAGATAGTCCCGCGATGCCAGCTGGCGCTGATGCCCGCAGGGCATAGCTGCCCGCAGCGAGGGTTAAGACCATGCCCAGGATCGCGACCGAGGAGATAAGACATTTCGGCCAGCACTATCCCAAGCTGACCGTGATAGTTACCGCCAGCGCCGGGGGCAGCGACAACGCCATGACCGCCGCCTGGCATAGCTCGATCTCGCTCAAGCCACCGCTCTACGGCGTGGCCATCGCGCCCCAGAGGTACACCTACCGGTTGATCAAGGAGAGCGGCGAGTTCGGGATCAACTTCATACCTTTTGATAAGGCCTCCCTGGCCACTTCCGTAGGCAGCACATCGGGCGAGGCGCTGGACAAGTTCGAGAGGCTCGGCATCAAGAAGGAGAAACCCATCAAAACGGGCGCGCCGCTCCTGGCCGACGCCTACGCGGCGTATGAGTGCAGGCTGGTGGACGACAGGACCTACGGCGACCACCTGTGGGTGGTCGGTGAGATCGTGGCCGTGCATGTCCTAGAGGAGGCGTTCACTGCCGCTAAGGTGCTGGACCTGGAGAAGATACGGCCGCTCCTGTACCTGGGAGCGAACCTGTATGTGAGCACCGACAGGGACAGCGTGAAGCTGGTGAAGGGGGAGAGCTAAGCCTGCCCCGGCGGGCTTCAGGAGTCAGTTCAGATGGTTGATCAGGACACTGTCAAACAGGCCGTAGCCTCGATCCTCGAGGCCATCGGCGACGATCCCCTCAGGGAAGGCACCAGGGATACGCCCCGGCGGGTGGCGGAGATGTATGCCGAGCTCTTCTCAGGCATGGACGTCGACCCCAGGGCTGAGTTGACGGTGGACTTCGAGGTGCAGTATGAGGAGATGGTGATCCTGAAGGACATCCCCTTCTACTCGATGTGCGAGCACCACCTGCTGCCCTTCTACGGCGTGGCCCACGTGGGTTATATTCCCAGCCACGGCGGCAAGGTGGTGGGGGTCAGCAAGCTGGCCAGGGTGGTGGAGATCTGCGCACGAAGGCCGCAGCTTCAGGAGAGGATGACCAGGCAGATCGCCGACGCCATCTTCGATGCGCTGCAGCCGAACGGGGTGGCCGCTGTCATCCAGGCGGAGCACCTGTGCATGGTCATGCGGGGCATCAAGAAGCCGGGTGCAACCGTGGTCACCTCATCGGTGAGAGGGATCTTCCGCAGCAAGCCGGCCACCCGCGCCGAGTTCCTGTCGCTCGTTCAGGGCAAGTAGTCTACTCGTGGCGCAATGACGTTATGGGGTCGAGCCGCGCCGCCCGGACGGCAGGATATAGCCCCGAGACAAGCCCGATGGAGACGGCTATGCCCAGCGCCATGAAGACCACGCCGGCCGACAGGGTCACATTTATGGGAAAGCCGGCCCCCGTAGCCATGGTGGAAGCAACCTGAGCCAGGATCCAGGCCAGTCCCACCCCCAGTGCGCCACCGCATAAGCTAAGCGTGGCGGCCTCGGTGAGGAACTGGACCAGAACGTCCCGCCGCTTGGCCCCCACGGCCTTGCGCAGGCCGATCTCGCGGATGCGCTCGGTCACAGAAACCAGCATGATGTTCATGATCCCGATGCCGCCCACGAGCAACGATATGGCGGCTATGGCGGCCAGAATCCACTGGATCAGCCCCACCACCTGCCGGGCAATGGCAGCTATAGACTCCATGCTTATGACCCTGAAGTCCGACTCCTCTCCCTCGAGGATACGGTGGCGCTCGCGCAGGATGGCCGTGATCTCCTCGATGGCGGAGTCTATGCGGTCCTGGCCGGTGGCCTGGATGGCGATGGCCTGGACGTTGTGACCCCGGCTGGTCACCTGCTCGGGGGCCAGGGTGGAGAAGTAGGTGGACAGCGGAATGTAGCCCGTCATGTCCTCGCTGCCGAACCCGACACCCTTGGTGGCCAGCAGGCCGATGACCTCGAACTGGCGTCCGTCAATCCTTATTCTCTGGCCCACCGGGCTCATCCCGCCGAAGAGGGTTCTGGACATCTCGCTGCCCAGGACAACCACCCTTGACTTGGCCCTCTCGTCGTACTCGGATATGAACTGCCCCTCAGCCAGGCTGAGGTTGTTGATGTCCTGGTAGGGGAGAGTTACGCCGGCAACTATGCCTATCATCTTCTCTCTGCCGGCAACAACCTGGGCATTGTAGCGCTGCGCGGCAGGCGCCACTCCGGCCACCGATGGGGCATCCCGGGCAATGGCAGTGGCATCCTCCCAGGTGAGCGTGGATACGCCGCCCACGCTCACCCCACCCAGGTCGGGAGGCAACACGTATATGAGATTGGAGCCTAGGGAGGCGAAGGCGTCCTCCATCTCGGCCTCCTGAGCCTGCCCCAGAGACACTATGGCCACCACCGCGCCCACGCCGATCAGTATGCCCAGCATGGTCAGGGCCGACCTAAGCTTGTTGCTGAGCACGGCCCGTATGGCAATGACGATGCAGTCCCAGAGTTTCATCCTGACGCCTCGATCAGACCGTCTCGTATCTTGATGATGCGCTGGGTGCAGGCGGCGATATCCGCCTCGTGGGTGACCAGGATTATGGTCATGCCCTGCTCATTGAGATGTTTGAACAGAGCCATGATCTCCTCGCTGGTACGGGTATCCAGATTGCCGGTTGGTTCGTCGGCCAGGATGAGGGAGGGATTATTGACCAGGGCCCGGGCGATAGCCACCCTCTGGATCTCCCCTCCGCTCAACTCGTTGGGCCTGTGGGTAACCCGGTCGGCCAGTCCCACGGCTCCCAGGACCTGTAGCGCCTTCTGCCTGCGGTTGTCCGCACCGCTGTAAACCAGCGGCAGTTCCACATTGGCCAGGGCCGACGTTCTGGCCAGCAGATTGAAGCTCTGGAATACGAAGCCTATCTTCTTGTTTCTTATCTCAGCCAGTTGATCGTCGTTGAGCTCACTGACCAGCGTCCCGTCCAGGCGGTACTGCCCCGAGGTGGGGGTGTCCAGACAGCCGATGATGTTCATGAGGGTGGACTTGCCTGAACCCGAGGGCCCTGTGATAGCCACCATCTCCCCGTCGTCGATGCGACAGCTTATGCCCCGCAGGGCGGGAATCTCGGTCTGCCCCGCTTTGTAGATCTTCGTGATACTCTCCAGTTCAAGCATGAACTACCCCATCATCCCGAAGGGGCCACGGGGCCGCGAGCTGGGCGCAGGCAATGCGCCCACCAGCACCTGCTCTCCCTCCTCCAGGCCAGAGACTATCTCGGTGCTTATGCCGTCGGTCAGTCCCGGGACTATCTCCCGTTCCTCCTGTTCGCCATCGACGTACACGACAACCGTGGGGCTGCCCACCGTGCCGCGAATAGCCCGGTTCGGTATCAGCAACACATCGTTCCGACGTTCGATGATGATGTCGGCAGTGGCGCTCAGGCCGTCCTTCAGTCCTTGGTGAGAGCTCTCCAGAGCAATGACGGTCTCGTACGACACCACCCCGAGCCAGACTGTGGCTATGGGAGAGACGAAGGCCACGGTGCCCTTGACCTCGCGGTCCCTCATGGCGTCCAGGAGGATATCTACCTCCTGGCCCAACTCCACCAGGGCGATGTCCAGCTCGTCGATGAAGCCGCGCATCTCCATCCGGCCCGTGTCGACCAGGGAGATGGCCGGAGCGGCCAGCATCGCAGCCGAGAGGGCCTGCCCTTCCCTTATGGTGATATCGGCCACCACTCCGCCAAAGGGGGCGGTTATCACAGCCATGTCCAGATTGAGCTCAGCGGCTTCCAGGCCGAGTTTGGCCAGTTCCAGGTTGAGTCTGGCTGTCTCCCAGCTCGCCCTGGCCATGTCTACCCTGTGCTCAAGCACCTTGGTGGACTCTCCGAAGCCAGGGACAGCGCCTGCGTCTTTCAGGTTGATGAGAGCGATATCATACTGCGCCTGGGCGGCCTTCAGTTGGGCCTGCGCCATCTTGACCTGCACTTTGGCCATATCCACGTTCAGCTCCAGGGAAGGTGCGTCGAGCCTGGCCAGTACTTGGTCCTGTTCCACGCTCTCGCCCCGGGCAACCAGTATCTCCTTCACCGTGCCTGTGATGCCGAACGACAGGTATGCCTTGTCGGTCATCTCCAGATTGCCGCGGACGGGGGCGGTTATGACCAGATCGCCCCGGGCAACAACAGCTGTCTGTGCCGGCGCAGGGTCAGGAGCACGGCCAATGAGCACCACGGCCAGGACTATGCCGATGGTGACCAGGCAGATTGTTATGATCACTGGCAGCCGTTTCTTCATGTTCCCTTATCTCCCTCCTTGTTGTGCCCGACTATGGCTGTTACCGACGATCTGGGCCGCCGGCCATCGCCTTCAACTACCGTCAGACTCTCTCTCGCCGTCGAAGCTCTTGCTGTCTCTGATCAAGTCAGTAAGCTCACTGATCCGGCTACTCACCACGTTAAGCAACTCCTCCGCCGTCTCGACCTTGACCAGAAAGAGCCCCCATCCATCAGAGTGGCCAAACACCAGCAGCTTGCTGTGGGCGTCTATACCCAGCTCCTTGCGGGCCTCGACAGGTATCACCAGCTGTCCCCTGGGTCCCAGTACAGTAGTGCCGAAGCACTTGCCGATCACGCGTTTGTTGTCACGTTCCATCTCTACCTCCTGACAAGCAGTGTCATAATTATAGGATTTTTCATACTAATCCGTCAAATGGTAGAAATCTGACGAGGTCGGCTGTGAAATCGGGACAACTGAAGAAATCCTGACTGCGCGCGATCAGCCTGTCGACCTCTGCACGCCGATACGATAGAATTGAGTTGCTCATTGGCGGTCCCGACGATGCTGCGGCGCCAGACGCCATCTGAACGCCAGGGTTGATCCACCATGAACGAGCTAGTTGACGGGGCAGGTAAGCTGGGTATCGAACTGAATACCACCCAGGTCGGGCTATTCGAACTCTACTACCGGGAGATGGTGGAATGGAATCGGAGGATAAACCTCACGGCCATAACCGACTACTCAGAGGTACAGGTCAAGCACTTCCTTGATTCTCTAACCGTCGCTCAAGCTCTGTCCGACCAGGACCTGCAGAACCCCGACTTCAGCATAGTGGACGTAGGCACCGGTGCCGGCTTCCCGGGAGTGCCTCTGAGGATCCTTCTCCCGGGGCCCAGGCTGGTGCTGCTCGAGCCGACGGCAAAGAAGGCAGCCTTTCTGCACCACATTATCGACAAGCTGGAACTGAAGAACACCGAAGTGCTGAACAGCCGGGCTGAGGAAGCAGCACTTCTGCCGTTCTATCGCGAGCAGTTCGCGCTGGTCGTGTCCCGGGCCGTCGCCCCGCTGCCCATCTTAGCGGAGTTGACCCTGCCCTTCTGCCAAACAGGCGGCAGGCTCGTCGCCCAGAAGAAGGGCGACATCGAACAGGAGGTCAACAATGCCGCAAAGGCCATCGCGACCCTGGGGGGAAAGATGAATCAGGTGAAGCGGATAGAGGTGGAGGAGTTCAGCGACGTGCGGTATCTGGTGATTGTTGATAAGATATGTCCCACACCGAGCAAGTATCCCCGCCGTCCGGGCGTGCCGAAGCGACGGCCGATTTAGGAAGCGTGCGGACGCACTTCGCGCCCTCTGAAGCGACCCGGCACCATAGATGGGCAGACTCGGAGTTCGGCCAGGAGCTTCATCCTGGCGGGGCAGCTAATGCAGGAGGTGAATATAGATGTGGAGCAGGAGATCACGGAGGTTCTACCTGGGCCTGCCTCCCTTCGGCTTCTACTTCCACGGGTTCAAGCCCTTCCCCAGGCGAGGGGAGTACCTCGAGATGCTGGAGGAGTATAAGAAGGACCTCGAGGAAGAACTCAAAGAAGTGGAACGGGAGATCGAGGAGACCATGAAGGAAAAACCGGACAGGACCTAATCTGCAGGAATGCCGGAAGATATAGAGGGGCTGATCCGGAGCCAGGCGGACTTCATAGTAAGCCAACAGCTTCCCTCCGGCGCTATCCCCTGGTACCGGGGCGGCATAACCGATCCCTGGGACCATGTGGAATGCGCCATGGCTCTGGACCTGAGCGCCCGCTTTGCCCAAGCCCGCTCCGCCTACCGCTGGATGCTCGACATCCAGAACCCCGACGGAAGCTGGTGCTACAGCTATCTGGACGATAGGCCTCAGGAGCTGACCAGGGATACCAACTTCAGCACCTACATAGCAACAGGGTTGTGGTTTCACTACCTCACCACGCGTGACCGGGACTTCCTGCTTCAAATGTGGCCGGCCGTGGAGAAGGGCATAGATTTCGCCTTTAGCTTGCAGCAGCCGGGCGGCGAGATCTACTGGGGGCTTAGCGGGGATAACGAGGTCTGGCCGGGGGCAATTCTGACCGCCGCAAGCAGCACGTGGCTGAGCATCAAGTGCGCCCTGAGGGTCGCCAGGCAACTGGGGTTGGAGAAGCCCGACTGGCAGGAGGGCTGCCGGAGGCTAGGCAGGGCTATCAGAGAGCGGCCCGACCTGTTCGACAGGTTGGGCGAGGACAAGAGCGGTCATGCCATGACCTGGTACTACCCCATCCTGGTGGGACTGATGAAGGGTCAGCAGGCAGAGCAGCGTGTCACAGAAGGGTGGCAGGACTTCATGATCGACGGCTGGGGCTGCAAGTGCTTCGCCGATAGGCAGTCGGTGTGCGTAGCCGAGACCTTTGAGTTCATCCTGGCCTTGATCAGGTCGGGCGCCAGGGAGAGGGCGAGGACGGTGCTGGACTGGGTATTGCAGTTCCGGGATAGCAACGGAGTCTTCTACCGGGAGGTATACTGGCCGCAGAGGGAGATAAGACGGTCGGAATTGGTGCCGGAAGAGCATGAAAGGAACACCTGGACATCGGCGGCCGCCATACTGGCCCTGGTGGCCCTGTATGGGTCCAGGCGATCCTGGCTGAAGAGTCGGTGAAGAGATGAGTCTGGAACCCATCGTCTACAGAACACCCGAGAGGATCTTGCAGCTTGAGGATGATCCCGACGACTTCGTGGGTTACGAGGTCCTGGTTGACTTCCTGGAGCAGCGCGCGCTGCAGAAACTGGAGGGTGACTTCATAGAGATCGGCGCCTTCATGGGCAGAGGTACTGCTAAGCTGGCCGGGCTTGGCCGGCGCTACGGAAAGATGTTGTTCGTCATCGATCTCTTCGAGCCAGGCCTGGACGAGACCCCCAGCAAGAGCGGAGTCAAGGCATGTGAGGTCTATGAAGCGTTTCTGCGAGGCCGCTCGATGTTCGAGACGTACCGGGAATCGACGCAGGCTTTCGACAACATCCTGACCATCAGGGAGGACTCCAGGAAGGTACGCTTCGGCCCGGAGCAGCGGTTTTCCTTCGGATTCATCGATGGCTGCCACGACCGGATCCACGTGGAAAACGATTTCTACATCATCTGGCCGCATCTCGTTTCGGGGGGCGTACTGGGCATCCACGATTACAGGTTTGACGAGTGGCCGGAGGTCACCGAAGCCGTTGATGAGCTAACGCTCAGGCACATGAACGAGATAGGCGAGGCCTACCAGCTGGAGGCCAAGTACAAGATACTGACGCTCCTGCTGGTCAAGAGTTAGGACTCGGGCCGCTCGTCCATGGCCACATGCTCGTGACTGAGGATGGCCTGCCCCATTTGTGCTTTAGCTGTCATAACGCTATAATGAGCCCATATGGAGAAGGGTACCTGGAAGGTTAAGACCGGACTGGCCCAGATGCTGAAGGGCGGGGTGATTATGGACGTGGTCAACCCGGAGCAGGCCAAGATTGCCGAGGACGCCGGCGCCTGCGCCGTGATGGCCCTGGAGCGAGTCCCGGCGGACATTCGCGCCGACGGTGGCGTGGCCCGCATGGCGGACCCGACCATAATCACAGCCATAATGGCGGCGGTGAGCATCCCCGTCATGGCCAAGTGCCGCATCGGCCACTTCGTCGAGGCTCAGGCATTACAGGCACTGGCGGTTGACTTCATCGATGAATCCGAGGTGCTGACCCCGGCCGATGAGAGCCACCACATCTGGAAGCGTGACTTCAAGGTCCCCTTCGTGTGCGGTTGCCGGGACCTGGGCGAGGCTTTGCGTCGCATCGCCGAAGGCGCTGCGATGATGCGCACCAAGGGGGAGGCCGGGACGGGCAACATCGTTGAAGCCGTGCGGCACATGCGGGCGGTCCAGGATGGGATCCGCAGGCTGCAGGCACTGCCCAGGGAGGAGTTGATGGCCGAGGCGAAGAACCTGGGCGCTCCTCTGGATCTGGTCATAGAGATACACGATACGGGGAAGCTGCCGGTGGTGAACTTCGCTGCCGGAGGCATCGCCACGCCTGCCGACGCCGCCCTGATGATGCAACTGGGGGCCGAAGGGGTGTTCGTGGGCTCCGGCATATTCAAGTCCAGCGACCCGACAACCCGGGCGCAGGCCATCGTCAAAGCTACCACCCATTACCAGGACCCCGCTATCGTGGCCGAGGTGTCCAAGGGTCTGGGTGCCGCCATGGCCAGCCTGGACATAAAGGCCATACCCCAACGGGAATTGCTGTCCAGCAGAGGATGGTAGGTGAGAGTAGGCGTCATAGCTCTACAGGGTGGTTTCGCCGAACATATAGCAATGCTCTCCCGCCTGGGTGCTGATGCCCTTCCCGTACGTTTGCCGTCGCAACTGGCTGGCCTGGGCGGAATCGTTATTCCCGGTGGAGAGAGCACCACGCTCCGCAGGTTGATGCGGGAATACGCCTTGATCGAGCCCATCAGAGAGCTGGCGCGACAGGGACTGCCCGTGTGGGGAACCTGCGCCGGCATGGTGCTGTTGGCCAGGAAGGCGAGTGACTCGCCCAACGGTACACTGGACCTTCTCAACATCGAGGTCGAGCGCAATGCCTTCGGCCGGCAGGTAGACAGCTTCGAGTCAGATCTCTCCATCTCAGCACTGGGCGATTGTCCTTTCCCGGGGGTCTTCATACGGGCTCCGCTGATCACAACACTTGGGGACGGAGTGGAGGCGTTATGTCAACTGCCGAATGGAGCAGTGGTGGCAGCCAGGGAGGGAAACCGCCTTGTCTGCTCGTTTCATCCCGAGCTAACTGACGATCCGAGATTTCACGAGTACTTTCTCAGCCTTGATCGAGGAGATGCATTTAAGAAGAGTAGTCACTGACGATCTGGACGCGCTGCTTGATATCTTCCCGCTCAATATCCGTGAGCCGCTCCGCCAGCAACCCGATCGCGGCGAACTGCTGGAGGTAGTCCTCGACCTGGGTCGCCTCCCCGAGGCCCGCTTCCAGAACAGGGAGCTGATACTTGACTCCCGGCAGGTGAGCCAGGCCGATATCGACAATGTGGTGGCACGAATCGGCGAGTTTACCGGCGATAATCGGGCCGGCATCAACCATACGCTTCACCGCATCTCGGCCATACGCAACAGGAACGGCCAGATAATAGGCCTGACCAGCCGCGTGGGCAGGGCTGTGTTCGGCACCGTGAAGATGATCCAGGACCTCATCGAATCAGACAATAACGTTCTGCTCCTGGGAAGGCCAGGCATCGGCAAGACCACCATGTTGAGAGAGGTGGCCCGGGTGCTGGCCGATGACTTCAAGAGACGCGTCATCGTGATCGACACCTCCAATGAGATTGCCGGCGATGGAGACATCCCCCATCCTGCCATAGGGCATGCCCGGCGAATGCAGGTAGCCACTCCCGCCCAACAGCACGCGGTGATGATCGAAGCTGTGGAGAACCACATGCCGGAGGTCATCATCATTGATGAGATAGGCACCGAACTCGAGGCTCAGGCCGCGCGCACCATCGCGGAGCGCGGAGTGCAACTGGTAGGCACTGCACACGGAAACAGCCTGGAGAACCTGATCATGAACCCCACCCTCTCCGACCTGATCGGAGGGATTCAGACCGTTACGCTGGGAGACGAAGAGGCCAGGCGACGCCGCACGCAGAAATCCATACTCGAGCGCAAAGCTCCGCCCACCTTCGATGTGATTGTGGAGATAGTAGACTACTACAGGGTGACAGTACACCCCGATGTTACGGAGGCGGTTGATGCCCTGCTGCACGAGCAGCCCGCCAGGGCCGAATTGCGCTGGATGGACGATGCCGGCGAGGTGAAGAAAGAAGCGATAGCATCGCCTCTGACCGGGGAGGATCGGGAGGAGAGGAAGCAGGAGAAGCCGCTGTGCTTCTACCTGTTCGGGGCCAATCGGGCCCGCCTGGAGCAGATCGCCAGGGAGGGGCGCAGGAACCTGAACATCACCGCCGATCTCAAGCAGGCCGACCTCCTGCTGACCACCCGGAGCTATTACCGCCGCAAGCCACAGAAGATACTGGATGCCGAAGCAATGGGCACGCCGATATACGTCCTGAAGAGCAACAATGTCGCCCAGATGAGACAATGCCTGGATGCCCTCTATCCCCGCGACGCTCAATACACGTATGTTCATCACCTGCAGCGTCTCCTGGCAGGGGGGCGCGGGGCCAGACCCGCAAGCCGGAACGCCGAACGCGGCGACAGAAGGAAGTCGAGGTGATCGTTGGCACCCTTTATCACGTTTGAAGGCGGCGAGGGCTCCGGCAAAAGCACACAGGCCAGGCTGCTGCTGAAGAAGCTCGAGGGACAGAATGTCCCCTCGGTACTAACCCACGAACCCGGCGGCACGCCCCTGGGCGACAAGCTGAGAAAGGTGCTCAAGACGAAAGGGGAAGCGCAGATCTCGCCCCGTGCCGAACTGCTGCTGTTTGCTGCTTCGCGTGCGCAGTTGATGGACGAGTTGATTCGTCCAGCCCTGGCAGAAGGCAAATGGGTTATCTGCGACCGCTTCACCCACTCGACCATTGTCTATCAGGGCTACGGGCGGGGGCTTGACCTCTCCACCGTGGAGTCGATCAACAGTATGGCGACACAGGGCATCGAGCCCGACCTCACAATCCTTCTGGATATTGCACCTGAACAGGGACTGAGGCGCAGACAGAGCCTGGGAGACCGGTTTGAACTGGAGGACCTATCATTCCACCGCAAGGTGAGGGATGGATACCTGCAGATGGCCTCGGCCGAACCTGACCGCTGGCTGGTGCTAGATGCCGCCCTTCCCAGGGCGGGGATCGCCAGGATTATCTGGGATCGGGTAAGCAGGTTACTGCCCGCTTCGCTGTAACCCTCTCACCGATGTCGTCCTGCCCCCACACCCGACACGACCCAGGAACGAGGCTTGAGGCATGGCCAGTACCAGGGTAGCTGTAGCGTTGAGCGGAGGACTGGACTCCTCTGTGGCAGCGCTGTTGCTCAAAGAAGAGGCCCATGAAGTGATAGGCATGCACATGCGCCTCCAGGATTCGCCAGCCTTTGAAGACCAGGCGCGCCGGGCGGAGAACATCTGCCGTATTCTGGACATCCCATATCATCTGGTTGACCTGCAAGAGGAGTTTGAGACCGATGTGATCGCCTACTACTGCCGGGAATACCGGCAGGGGCGGACCCCCAACCCCTGTGTTGCCTGCAACCGGCACATCAAGTTCGGCTGCCTCCTCGATCGAGTGCTTTCGCTGGACGCCGACTACCTGGCCACAGGCCACTATGCCAGGGTAGAGCACTCGAAGAACGGCCATCGCCTGCTTAAGGCCGCCGACACCCGCAGGGATCAGTCGTACTTTCTGTACACTCTAACGCAGCAAAGGCTCAGCCGCATCCTGTTTCCCCTCGGTGGGCTCGGCCGGAACGAGGTCAGGCAGATGGCAAAGGAGGCTGGATTGCCCACCACGACCAGGTCGAGCCAGGACGTCTGCTTCATATCGGGCAGAAACCATAGCCTCTTCCTGGGTCAGAGGGTCCCGGCCCGGCCAGGCGACATTGTAGATGCTCAGGGCCAGCTCTTGGGCCAGCACCCGGGAATCTGCTTCTACACCATCGGGCAGAGGCATGGTCTTGGTTTGGCCGGGGGCAGGCCGCTGTACATCATAAGGATAGAGCCGGAGAACAACAGAATCGTGCTCGGCCCCGAGGAAGAACTCTACAGCCACCGGCTTAGTGCCGTCGGACTGAACTGGATATCCGGCAAGGTACCAGGCGGTCCTGTTAGGGCCGGGGCAAGAATACGCTACAGATCGAGAGAGGCAGAGGCGACGCTCTTCCTCAACGACGACGCCCTGGATGTTCATTTCAAGCAGCCGCAAAAGGCGGTGACGCCAGGGCAGGCTGTAGTGTTCTACAATATGGATGAGGTTCTGGGGGGCGGTACAATTGAGTCAGCTGAACGCGGCACTCAGTCCCACGCATAACGAGGCAGAGGCCCCCTGACATGATAAGGGGTAAGGGAGCTATAATGCAGAGAACGATGAAGGCGAGGGCTTTGTTCCAGATGCCAAACCTGGACGAGGAGGACAGCCTCAGAGGGCAGGGCTATCAGATCATCGCCGGCATCGACGAGGCGGGCAGGGGCTGTCTGGCCGGCCCTGTGGTGGCGGCTGCCGTTATCCTGCCCCACCCTGCCGATCTGCCCTGGTTCGGGCTGGTCCGCGACAGCAAGAAGCTGAGCCACGGCCAACGCGCATCGCTCTTTGACCTGATCAGCCGGGACGCTGTAGCCATCGGCGTCGGCGTCGTATCCTCGCAGGTGATTGACTCCATCAATATCCTCAGGGCGACCAGGCTGGCTATGATGCAGGCAGTGGAGCGACTCTCCCCAGAGCCAGCCTTCCTGCTCATAGATCGAGTCACCCTGCCGCAGTGCCCGATTGCTCAGAAAGGGATCACCCGGGGCGACGGTTCGTGCCTCTCAATCGCCTGCGCCTCCATCATGGCCAAAGTGACCCGGGACCGTCTGATGGACGACGCCGATCGAGTCCATCCCGGCTATGGATTCGCCCGCCATAAGGGCTACGGAACGGGAGGACACCTGTCTTGTCTGGAGAAGCTGGGGCCTTCGCCGATTCACCGTCTATACTTCGCGCCTGTCAGAAACGTGATCGCCAGACGAAGCCCTGATGCCCTGGCCCGTGATCCTTCCGAACCCTTTCCGTTTTGTCGTTCTGAGGGAGGTGCGATGAAATCGGGACGACCGAAGAGTCTCGTTCAAGGTGAACTGCATGAAGGAGCAGGCGATGGACCGCCAGGAAGTCGGTAGACGGGGAGAGGAGGAAGCCCGGAAGTTTCTCAAGAAGCGGGGCTATCGTATTCGCGAGGTGGGCTTCCGTTGTCCTCGGGGCGAGATCGATATCATCGCCCAGCGCAAGGACTGCCTGGTCTTCGTCGAGGTGCGCACCAAGACCAGTCTGGAGTTCGGTCCCCCCGAGGAATCGCTTACTACAGCCAAGAAGAAACACCTCATCGCCACAGCGTTGACCTATACCAGCACTCACGAGAAGCTTCCCTCGCTCTGGCGCATAGATGTGGTGGCCGTGGAACTTGATGAAGGAGGCCGTACCACTCGCATCGAACTCATAGAAAACGCCGTTGAACAGGACTTTCCGTCCACCTGGTAGCTATGTAACAGGAGAGCCGGCGGTGTTGTGAGCCGGGCAGCTAACCATAGTAGAATGATGAGGCCGCGTCAGCGAGCCGGAAAACAGCGAGATGCATCAGCACATGACCACTATGGCTGCCCCTGACCTGAAGCGCCTGTTTCAGCCCCGCTCAATAGCGATAATCGGCGCCTCACAGGATGAACTGAAGTCGGGAGGGATGTTCATCTCCAGCCTGCTCAAGGACGGCTACACAGGCAGTATCTACCCCATCAACCGCAAGGAAGCAGAGATCATGTCGCTCACGTCCTATGCCGGCGTGCTGGACGTCCCCGAAGACGTGGACCTGGCAGTGATGGCGATTCCGGCCCGTAACGTGCCTCAGGCAATGGCCGACTGTGCCCGAAAGGGAGTCAGGTTTGCTATTGTCCACAGCGTCGGCTTCAGCGAACTGGGAGTCGAAGGCAAGGCACTGGAACACGAGATGCTGGAGGCAGCCCGCGCCGGAGGCGTTCGGGTGGTTGGTCCCAACTGCATGGGAATAGTGTCGCCTCGAGCCCGTATCAACACCATCGTCCCTTACATCAGGATGTCGCTGGAGCCGGGCGGAGTAGCCTTTGTGGGTCAGAGCGGCTGGGCCTGTGAGGCCATGTTGCGACTGGGCAGCGAGCGAGGCCTGCGCTTCAGCGGAGTTATCAGCATCGGCAATCAGAGCGACCTGGTCATCGAGGACTTTCTGGAGTACTTCGGGGATGATGCCGAAACCAGCGTCATTGCCTTCTACATCGAGGGCATCAAGCAGGCCCGACGTTTCTTCAAGCTCGCCGGCGAGGTATCAGCCAGAAAGCCGATCATAGTTCTGAAAGGGGGCAGTTCTGACCTGGGCGCCAGGGCAGCCGCCTCCCACACCGGCTCCATAGCCGGCAACTATGCCCTGTTTGACACTTTGAGCCGGCAGACAGGCATCATCAGTGCCAGGAGCATGGATCAACTCATCGATCTGACGGTAGCCTTCAGTTGCCCCTGTCTGCCGGACGGCAATGAGGTGGGGTTGCTCATCGAAGCCGGTGGCGGTGCGGTAGCCGCCTCCGACGCCTGCGCCAGAGCAGGGCTTAACGTTCCACCGCTGCCCGAAACTGCCCAGCGGAGGCTGCGCGAGTTCCTCAAGGACAGGATACCTCCATCTCCCAGCCTGGCGAATCCAGTGGACCTGGTGTGGACTCCCTTTAACGAGACGGCCCAGATCTACTCCACCTGCCTTGAGATAATGGCCGCGGAAGTGGACTCCTGCCTGCTTATGTGTTACGCCCCGATCGATGACGATAGCCTGCTGTCAGGCCTTCAGAAGATCCGTGATGGGATGAACAAGCCGATATTCGTGGTTCCCGGCAACTCCCTTGACCAGCGCGCAGGAATGAGCAAAACCACCAGGCTGGGTATTCCGGCTTTTGCCATGCCCGATAGCGCCGTGATGGCACTGGCCGCCCTGGTCCGCCGGGCTGAATATCTCAGAAGCCTCCGTGAATGCTAGGTTTCCAGGCACACGCTACCGACGCCCCTGTCCTCGCCGCGGCTACGGTGCCCTGAAGTAAGGCTGCAATGCTTCCGGAACCAGCACCGTGCCGTCGGCCTGCTGGTAGTTCTCCAGCACGGCAATGAGGACTCGTGGCAGGGCCAGTCCCGAGCCATTCAAGGTATGGACGAACTGCGGTCTGGCGCCGGGCTCAGGGCGATAGCGAATGTTAGCCCGCCTGGCCTGGAAGTCGCTGCAATTGCTGCAGGAACTCACCTCCAGCCACTCACCGCAGCCGGCAGCCCAGACCTCGATGTCATAGGTCTTGCAGGCGGCAAAGCCCAGGTCTCCCGTACATAGCTGCACCACACGGTGAGGTATGTCCAGCTTGCGACATATGGTCTCCGCGTCGGCCACCAGCCTTTCCAGTTCGTCATCCGAGCGCTCCGGCACAGTGAGCTTGTACAGCTCCACCTTATCAAACTGGTGTCCCCGCTTGATACCCCTCGTGTCCGCGCCGGCGGACATCTTCTCCCGACGGAAGCAGGGACTATAAGCCACATAACGGAGAGGCAGGCTATCCGCACTCAGGATTTCATCGCGGTGCAGGTTGGTCAACGGCACCTCGGCAGTGGGTACGAACCAGAAATCGTCCTCCTCATCGTGGTACAGATTGTCGCCGAACTTGGGCAGATGTCCGGAGCTGGCCATGCATTCTCGCTTCACCATGGAGGGCAGATACACCTCTGTGTACCCGTGTTCCTCCAGATGGACGTCCAGCATCAGCGAAATGAGCGCCCGCTGCAACCGTGCACCCAGTCCCTTGAGGACATAGAATCTGGTACCTGACAGTTTCACGCCCTGCTGGAAATCTATGATGCCCAGTCTTTCGCCCAGTTCCCAATGAGGCAGGGGCTTGAAGGGCAGCTCCCTGGGCTCGCCCCAGCTACGCACCACCACGTTGTCGCGCTCGCTCGCTCCTAAGGGCACGTCCGGGCGGGGCATGTTGGGCAGATCGAGCATCAAGGAGTCGAGCTTAGCTTTGACCTCGCTGGTCTGGTCTTGCAGCGAGGAGATGAGTTCTCCCATCTCACGCATCTGCGCGATGAGCTGAGGTGGCTTCTCCTTGCTGACGCCCAGTTTCTTGCTTGTCTCATTGTGCTGGGCGCGGAGTTCCTCAGTTTGGCGCAGCAAATCGCGATAGCGCTCGTCAAGCTCGAGAACGCTGTCCAGGGCAAAGGCGTCCCCCCTCCTGCCCAGAGACTCGCGTACAAGTTCGGTGTTCTCGCGGATCAGTCTGATATCCAGCATCGGGCAATCTCCTGTGCTAGGAGTCAATCCTGGTCTTCAACTGCGGAAAAAGCACAACCTCTCGGATGGATTGCTGGTTTGTCAGCAGCATGACCATGCGATCGATGCCCATACCCAGGCCTCCCGTAGGGGGCATTCCATACTCCAGGGCCTCAAGAAAGTCCTCGTCGGCGACCTCCGCTTCCTCATCTGCGACCCGTTCTCTCTGCTGCTGAACGAATCTCTCCCTCTGTTCCAGGGGGTCGTTCAGTTCCGTGAAGGCGTTGGCAACCTCCATGCCGGCCACGAAACCCTCAAATCTCTCCACGAACCGGTCATCTCCCGGCTTCCGCTTGGCCAGAGGCGACATATCGACAGGATAATCGAGAAGAAAGGTCGGCTGCATTATGTTAGGCTCAACAAAGGTGGAGAGCAGCTCGTCTATCAGCCTCCCCCTTCCCTTGTCCGGCTCGACGTCCATCCTCATCTCCCCCATCTGCGTCCTCAGCGAAGCGGCATCCGGATAGTCCTCAATATCGATGCCACACCGGGCTTTCACTGCCTCACGAAGCTGCAGCTTCTCCCAGGGCAGACCAAAGTCGATGGTCACGCCGTCACGGGTAAGCTTGGTGGTGCCCAGGACTTCGCGGGCGACGTGGGCGAACATATCCTCCACTAGCCTCATCATGTCATTGTAGTCGCTGTAAGCACGATAGCACTCCAACAAGGTGAACTCCGGGTTATGCCTGACTGATATGCCCTCGTTGCGAAAGACGCGTCCCATCTCGTAGACCCGGTCAAAGCCGCCCACCACCAGCCGCTTGAGATGGAGTTCAAGTGCAATCCGCAGATACAGGTCTTGATCGAGGGCATGATGATGGGTGACGAAAGGCCGCGCCAGCGCGCCGCCGGCCTGGGGCTGAAGCACAGGGGTATCCACCTCCATGAAGCCCTGGTTGTTGAGAAAGCCCCGTACTGCAGTGATGACCCTGCTGCGCAGGGCAAAGGTATGCCTGGGCTCTTCATTGGCAATCAGGTCCAGATACCTCTGGCGATAGCGCGTCTCTACATCGGTCAGCCCGTGCCACTTCTCCGGCAGGGGCCGAAGAGACTTGCAGAGCACCGCTAAGTCTGACACCTCCAGAGTGACCTCCCCGGACCTGGTGCGATAGAGCTTGCCCTCTGCGCCTATGAAATCACCGATGTCAATGTCCTGAAGGAGTTCATACCTCTCTTCGCCCAACACGTCGCGACGCAGAGAGAGCTGAACCTTCCCCGAGGTATCGCGAATATCGAGGAAGGACATCCTGCCCATGGAACGCCTGGATTTGATACGGCCGGCCAAACACATATCCGGGCAACTCTCGCCCTGTTGCTCGAAGGCAGCTATCGCCTCTCCAAGTGTGTGGCTGGGAGAGTAAGAACGAGGATATGGATCGATGCCACGAGCCCGGATTCTCTCCAGGCTGGCCAGTCGCTGTTCGGTGATGCGCTCCAATCTTGAGGCCATTGCGATCCTTCACTCCGCCCCGAGGATTTGCCGGGCCTCCTCCGCCAGATGCGCGGGCACCTGGACCTTCACCTCACCCAGGCCATCGACGGTGATCCCGTACACCAGGCCGGCGCTCTCGTAGCTAAGGAGCACCGGTATGCCTTCGCTCTCCAGTCGCCCCTTGATGATGTGCGCCTCCATGTGCCTGGCAACATACACGGTGACCAGTTGTTCTTCGTTGGACATAGCTCGAAGTTCGCCTATTGTAGCAAAACTCCTCCAATATTGATAAAAGGGCTCGCATTGTATAGAATTCGCCCTGTTGCCTCAACAGGTCGATCGCAAATCTGAAATCCTAAAGGAGGGGAAATGATTTGAATGCGCTCGGAAGACATCTGTTACTAGAACTCAAAATCTGCGACGAGGAGGTGCTTAATGACCTAGATTTGCTCAAACGCTGCCTTAACGAAGCCGCCGTTGAAAGCGGCGCCACCGTAGTGGGAGAGTCCTTCTATCACTTCTCCCCTCACGGAGTGAGCGGAGTGGTCAACATAGCGGAGTCACATATCTCCATTCATACCTGGCCGGAGTTCAGGTACGCGGCCGTGGACGTTTTTACCTGCGGAGACGATGTGGACCCTGAAAAGGCGGCCAGGATTATCACTGAAAAGCTGGGCGCCCAGAGCCACTCCCTGATCGAGCTTCGGAGGGGAATCATGGAGGACAGCCATATCGAGTGCACAATATGAAAGATAGCGACCCTGATAATAAGCTAAACTGGCTGCATGACTATATCACCCCTGACCTTACTGTGCTGCACAGCATCAGGGAGAAGATATACTCAGGACGAACCAGGTTTCAGTCTGTAGAGATAGTCCGAACCGGTAGCTTTGGCCTGTGCCTTGTCCTCGATGGCAAGATCCAGTCCAGCGAAGCGGACGAGTTCGTCTATCATGAAGCTCTGGTGCATCCGGCCATGCTTACTCACCCGCAGCCGGAAAGCGTCTTTATAGCCGGTGGCGGAGAGGGAGCCACCTTGAGGGAGGTCCTGGCACACAGGACTGTGAAGAGGGCTGTTATGGTGGATATTGACGAAGAGGTGGTCGGCCTCTGTCGCCGCTTTCTGCCATCCTGGCACCAGAACTCCTTCGACGACCCCAGAACAGAGCTTCACTTCGTCGACGCCAGAAAGTACCTGGAGCAGAGCAGCGAGCAATTCGACGTCATTATCATCGACCTTGCCGACCCTCTGGAGCAAGGGCCGGCGCGTCTGTTGTACACCCGGGAGTTCTACGGAATAGTTGAGCGCAAACTGGGGCCCGGAGGGATCATGTCAGTCCAGTCCGAGTCTTCCGAATGGACTAACCTGGATAACTTCGCCGCTATTGCCAGCACATTGAGAAACGTCTTTCCGCTGATTAACCCCTACCAGGTCCATGTGCCTTCTTTCCTGGGCCTATGGGGCTTTATCTCGGCCTCTCAAACCCTTGCCCCCTCCGATCTCACTGCTCAGGATGTCGATGCCAGAATCTCGACCAGAATAGCCAAGAAGCTGAGGTCCTACGATGGCCTTACTCATCAGGCCATATTCACAATTCCCAAGCACATCCGCGAAAAGGTAGACGGCAGCGATAAGATCATCACCGACAAAGAACCCATCTCTGCCTACTGAGTTCGCCGCGCGACTCCTCCCTCTAACGTCTCCAATGCCTGTTTCCCGGTCTTCCCCGATCGCACAGTTAACCGGGGTCGGTCACCGGAACGTTGCTCAGAGACCTTCTTGTCCTGTAGTCAAGAGGGAGTCCCGATTTCATCGCGATGACCGAAAGTGTTGCTGGAGGATTAAGCCAGCTCAATGGCACGCGACTGGCGCAGAATCAAGCAGGACGCTGCACCTGGCAGCCGATGATGTAACTGATGAAAGAGGAGCGACACAGCCTGGGCTGCGACAGGTATGGTGTTAGGGCTGTTTAGTCCTCCGGAATGCTTTCGGCTTCCTCGGCAGTAGCAGCCGTCTGCTTCTCGGCCTCATCAGCCTTGGCCAGATACAGGTGACTTGTATCCGGTTTCACCCGCGGCGCTATTCTCCCGCCGCAATGAGGGCATTGCATCTCGATAGGCTGCCTTACAGTGAAGGCGATGCTGACAACTCCCACCACCACCAGCGCGATTCCTACACCCGCTACCACCCACCAGATTGCCTCCCCGAAGTCAGGTCTCCTCAGGAAGAGGCCCAGGACCATCAGCGCGGCACCCAGAACCATCCACACCACCGCCGTCAGAATATCGTATCCTCTGTAAGTCATATGCGTACCTCCTGTTCCAGACCACGAAAGAGTAGCATCTATCGTCTGACTTGTCTAGCCTGCGGCGGAACGCGGCCAGGCTCAGGAGAGAACTAGCCCGAGATGCGCGGGCAATAGACCACGCGGGTACCCCGGTCACTGTGGTAGACGTGTGTTTCGCCGGCACA
>Ga0209498_1000701_pt1 | contig 20687 bp, 20 predicted proteins | sample WalLakDeSediment_FD_184131 | JGI IMG/M metagenome (GOLD analysis project Ga0209498, IMG submission 184131) | Lake sediment microbial communities from Walker lake, Nevada to study Microbial Dark Matter (Phase II) - Walker Lake 11/02/13 Deep... | ecosystem: Environmental > Aquatic > Freshwater >... | reverse complement strand
ACTCGTCGAACCAGCCGCCGGACTCCTCGCGCACCTTCCAGGCGACATCCCAGGACTGCGGATGGCCGATCCGGATCGCGGTGGCGACCGTGTCGGGATTGTCCACCATCGCGCCGCGCATGAACGGCGCGCTGCCGCTGGCCTGGTAGCCGATCATCTTCGGCCGCTGCCCGGCGACGCCGCCGCCGGCGTAGCGGCAATGGCCGCTGCAGAAGGTGCAGGCAGCCGTGACATGGTCTCCCGAATTCGCGGCAAGCTCCGAGTAGCCGATCCAGTGCGCGGTGATGTTGCCCGCGTTGCCCACCGGCAGGCAGTGGAAATCGGGCGCCCTCCCCAGTTCCTCGACGATCTCGAAGGCCGCCGTCTTCTGGCCCTGGAGCCGGAACGGGTTGACCGAGTTGACCAGCGTCACCGGGGCCTGACTGGCGACCTCCTTGACCAGGCGCATGCCGTCGTCGAAGTTGCCCTCGATCTGGATCACTACCGAGCCGTGCATCATCGCCTGGGCCAGCTTGCCCATCGCGATCTTGCCGTCCGGAATGACCACGAAGGCGGTGATGCCGGCGCGGGCCGCGTAGGCGGCGGCCGCGGCCGAGGTATTGCCCGTCGAAGCGCAGATGATCGCCTTGGAGCCCTCTTCCACGGCCTTGGTCACGGCCATGGTCATGCCCCGGTCCTTGAACGAGCCGGTGGGGTTCAGGCCCTCGAACTTGACGTACAGCTCGACGTCCCGCGAGAGCTCCCGGGGGATGTTGTTCAGCCGGATCAGGGGCGTATTGCCCTCACCCAGCGAGATGATCCGGGTGTCGTCGTGCACCGGGAGACGGTCCCGGTAGCGGTCGATCAGGCCGGTATAGCGATGTCCGAAAGCCATGATGAATGTTCCGTTGGGATGGGCGGTGTGGAGTCAGCGGGCCAGGGATTCCATGCGGATCCGCGTCACCGGCGAACTCAGGTGTGGAAGCGCTTCGATCTCGTCGATGGCGCGCTGCATGTCGCCTTCGCGGACCTGGTGGGTCAGGATGATGATCGTGGCCTCGCCACGCTCGGGATCGGGTTCACGCTGCAGGATCGCCTCGATGCTGATGCCCTGGGCGCCCAGTACGCGCGTGATGTCGGCCAGCACCCCCGGCCGGTCATGGGCGCGCAGGCGCAGGTAGAAGGAGGTCCGCACCTCGGCCATGGGCAGGATCGGCAGATCGGACAATGCGCCCGGCTGGAAGGCCAGGTGCGGCACCCGGTTCTCCGGGTCCGCGGTCAGCGCGCGCACCACGTCGACCAGGTCGGCCACCACGGCGGAGGCCGTGGCCTCGGCCCCGGCACCGGCGCCGTAATACAGCGTCGGACCGACGGCATCGCCCATCACCAGCACCGCGTTCATCACGCCATCGACGTTCGCGATCAGACGCCGCTCCGGGATCAGGGTCGGATGTACGCGCAGCTCGAAGCCGCCCCCGGCCCGGCGGGCGATCCCCAGGTGCTTGATGCGGTAGCCCAGTTCGCCGGCAAAGGTCACATCCTCCCGGGTGATCCCGCTGATGCCCTCGACATGGATACGCTCGAACTGCAGCGGGATGCCGAAGGCAATGGCCGCGAGGATGCACAGCTTGTGGGCCGCGTCGATGCCCTCCACGTCGAAGGTCGGATCGGCCTCGGCATAGCCAAGGCGCTGGGCCTCGGCGAGGACGTCGCCGAAATCCCGCCCGTGATCGCGCATCTCGGTCAGAATGAAATTGCCTGTGCCGTTGATGATGCCAGCAACCCAGTCGATGCGGTTACCTGCGAGGCCCTCGCGCAGCGCCTTGATGATCGGGATGCCACCGGCCACCGCGGCCTCGAAGGCGACGACCACGCCCTGCTCCTGCGCCCGAGCGAAGATCTCGTTGCCGTGCAGCGCAATCAGGGCCTTGTTGGCGGTCACCACATGCTTGCCCGCCGCGATCGCCTGCAACACCAGCGTCCGTGCCGGCTCGGTACCGCCCATCAACTCGACCACCACCTCGACGTCCGGATCGTTCACGACGGAGGCCGGATCGTCGGTCAGGCGCACGCCATTCAGGTCGCATTCGCGTTCGCGCGCCAGATCGCGAACCGCCGCAGCGACCACGGCAATACCGCGTCCGGCGCGCCGTGCGATCTCGTCGCCATTGCGGGCGAGCACCTGCACGGTCCCGCAGCCGACGGTTCCCAGGCCGAGCAATCCAATTCTGACGGGCTTCATTCGAGGGTTTCCTTTTTGCAGCCGATTACAGCCGAGGTTTGTCGTGGGTCCGGGGGTCAGTGGGCCGTTCGCGCAGGATCGGCCTCCTCCACCCTGGCGCTCGCCAGAATGGAGTCCGCACGGAACATCGCCTTGATGCCGCGCAGGGCCTGGCGGGTGCGCTGCTCATTCTCGATCAGGCTGAAACGCACGTGCGTATCGCCATAACTGCCGAAACCGATTCCCGGCGAAACCGCCACCTTTGCGTCGCGCAACAGCTTCTTGGAGAACTCCAGGGAACCCATGGCGCGGTAGGGCTCCGGGATCGGCGCCCAGACGAACATCGTCGCCTTCGGCCTTTCGACCTTCCAGCCCATCGTGTTGAGGCCGTCGCAGAGCACGTCGCGACGGCACCGGTAGAGTTCGCAGATCTCCTGCACGCAGTCCTGAGGCCCTTCCAGCGCCGCGATCGCCGCGACCTGGATCGGGGTGAAGGTGCCGTAGTCGAGGTAGGATTTCATTCGCGCCAGCGCCGCGACGAGGGTCGGGTTCCCGCACATGAAGCCTACGCGCCAGCCCGGCATGTTGTACGTCTTGGAGAGCGTGTAGAACTCGACCGCGATCTCCTTGGCGCCCGGGACCTGCAGGACGGAGGGCGCCTTGTAGCCGTCGAACACGATCTCCGCATACGCGATGTCGTGCACCAGCCAGATATGATTCTCGCGGCAGATCTCCACCACGCGCTCGAAGAACTCGAGTTCGACGCACTGGGTCGTGGGATTCGCGGGGAAATTGAGGATCAGCATCTTCGGACGCGGCCAGGAATCCTGGATGGCGCGGTTGAGTTCGGCGAAGAAGTCGACATCGGGCGTCAGCGGCACGTGGCGCACGTCCGCCCCGGCGATCACGCAACCGTAGGGATGGATCGGATAGGCCGGGTTCGGCACCAGCACGGCGTCGCCGGGGCCGAGGATGGCCAACGCAAGATGCGCGAGGCCCTCCTTGGAGCCGATCGTCGAAATGGCCTCGGTCTCGGGATCGAGATCCACGTCGTAACGCGCCTTGTACCAGCGCGTGATCGCGCGGCGCAGGCGTGGAATGCCCCTGGAGACCGAGTAGCGGTGCGTATCGCCACGCTGTGCCACTTCCACCAGCTTGTCGACGATGTGCTGCGGGGTCGGCTGGTCGGGATTGCCCATGCCGAAGTCGATGATGTCCTCGCCCCGGGCTCTGGCCTCTGCCTTCAATTGGTTGACGATATTGAAGACATAGGGCGGCAAACGCTCGATGCGGGGAAAGACGTCCATCACGGATGGGTTCCTGGCTCGTGGATTGGGGTGGTGTGGCCGCGGACATCCGGCCGGTTCAGCGCAAACGGGTGAAAGTATAACCCGCCCATCGCAGTGTCAACGCAATGACCCCCGACGCCAACACCCGCGGCGTCAGGGGGCGCTTGCCGCAGGGGGCCGATGCCGGTAGGTTTGGTTTCATGCAGTTCACGCAGATCACCGACGCAGAACAGAACATGATCACCGGCTATGCGCCGGATCATGTCGCGGTCAACGGGGTCCGCTACGCGCACAGCCTGATCCTCCGCCCCGACCGGCTGCTGCCGTCGTGGCCGGTGACCGATGTCGGCGCCCTGAGCCTCGACACGCTTGCATGGGTGCACGCGAACCCGCCGGAGATCCTGTTGCTGGGAACGGGACAGCGCCAGACCTTTCCCGAGCGGGCGCTTTGGCGGGAACTGCGGGCGCAACCGTGGGGCCTCGAGATCATGGACACCGCCGCCGCCTGCCGCACCTACAACCTGATCATGGCGGAGGGACGGATGGTCGCCGCGGCGCTGATCGTCGGCGGCTGAGGGCCGTCATCCCGACACCGCCTGCCCCCGTTGTGCCCCCCTTGGGCGGGGGTCCGACCCGGAACTCAGGGGCGCGGCAGGAGCACGTCCTCCGACAACCCGCGGGCCCGGAGCAGGCGGCGCAGGCGCTTCAAAGCCTCCATCTGGATCTGCCGCACCCTTTCCCGGGTCACCCCGATCTCGACCCCCACCTGCTCCAGCGTACAGCGCTCGAAACCGTGCAGCCCGAATCGGCGCACCAGGACCTCGCGCTGCTTCTGGTCGAGTTCCTCCAGCCAGGCGGCGACGAGATTACGGATGTCTTCGTCCTCCAGAAGCGCCGACGGCCCGGCCGAATTCTCGTCCGGCAGGATCTCGGTCAACGACCGGTCGCCGTCCGGCCCCACCGCGATGTCGATGGATGTCGAGGGTTCGGACATCGCCCGGAGCTTCTGGATCTCGGCCACGGGCTTGCCCAGCCGGTTCGCCAGCTCCTCCTCGCTGGGCTCCCGGCCCAGTTCCTGCGTCATCCCACGCGCCACCTTGCTCTGGGCGCGCAGCTCCTTGCTCACGTGCACCGGTATGCGGATCGTCCGCGCCTGGTTCATCAGCGCGCGCTCGATGGTCTGGCGGATCCACCAGGTCGCGTAGGTCGAGAAACGGAAGCCGCGCTCGGGGTCGAACTTCTCCACCGCGTGCATCAGGCCGAGGTTGCCCTCCTCGATGAGATCCAGTAATGCCAGGCCCCGGTTCATGTAGCGGCGGGCGATCTTCACCACCAGCCGCAGATTGCATTCGATCATCCGCTGCCGGCCCCGGGGATCCCCCGCCCGCGCCAGACGGGCATAGTAGACCTCTTCCTCCGGGGTCAGCAGCGGGCGGAACTCGATGTCGCGGAGGTAGAGCTGGATGGCGTCCAGTTCCGCCGGCCCGGCGTCCTGCTGCAGACGCCCGGCCGCCGCCACACGGATCGGATCTTCCTCGACCGGATCCGCGTCATCAACCGTCCCGACGACCTCGTCGACCTCGGGATCGTTGCCATCGTCGTCCGGAGAGGCATCCACTCCGGGTTCCGTTGGTTCGTCAGGGACCCGCTTCAGAAATCGGTTCTGTGAAGACATGGTGCAGAACTTCTCCGTCTGAATGCCAGCATCTACCGCCGGGGAAGATAACGCGTCGGGTCGACAGGCGCACCATCGACCCGGATTTCAAAGTGCAGCATGGGACGGTCGGCCCCGGAATCGCCCAGCAGTGCGATCCTCTGGCCGGCGCGCACGTTCTGGCCCTCGCGCACCAGCAACTCGTCATTGTGCCCGTAGGCGCTGATGAAGCGGGCATCGTGCTTCAGGATGATAAGCCTGCCGTAACCGACCAGTCCACTTCCCGCGTAGACCACCTCCCCGTCCGTGGCCGCACGCACCTCGTCGCCGCGACCGCCGCCGATGGCGATGCCCCGGCGCGTGGTCGCGCTGTTGGAGAAGGGACGCAACACCGGGCCGTCCGCCGGCCACTGCCATTGCAAGCCGTCCCGCCCGGCCGCCGTCCCGCCCCCTGCGGCCGGGCGCGCCGGTGGCTGGGCGGCCGTGGGCGCCGCATCTCCGGCGCGCGCGATGGACGGTTCCGGGGGCCGCGGCTGCGCGCTCGGTGCGGGTGCTGGAGACCGCGCAGGCACGCTGGCCGACGGTGCCGGAGCGGGCCGGCCGGCCAGGGGCGCGGAGCCGGTCAGGCGCAGGCGCTGACCGGGATAGATCAGGTAGGGCGGCCCGATACCATTGCGGTGCGCGAGGTCACGCCAGTCCAGACCGTGCCGGGTCGCGATGCGGTAGAGCGTCTCGTCCCGCTGCACAACGTGGGTTCCGGGAACGCTGCCCGCATCGGGCGCCGCCGGCGGCCGTGCGGCACAACCGGCCAGTCCGGCCACCAGGAACGCCAGGATGAGCCAGAGAACGAGGGACCTGGAACGCATCAATCCACGAAAGTCATGAAAGCCATGATCGCCACCAACAGGAAGACCGACAGCCATCCGAGGCGTTCCATGTAGGGGCGCAGATGCCGGTCCGCCTGCGGACCCAGCCAAGCCATCAGAAGACCCACAGCGAAGAAGCGCGCGCCGCGGCCGACCAGAGAGGCAATCACGAAGGGCAGCAGCGGCATCGCCAGGGCACCGGCGGTGATGGTGAACAGTTTGTAGGGGATCGGCGAGAAACCGGCAATCAACACCACCCACACCCCCCAGACCGCGAACCATTCCTGGGCCAGATCCAGACTCTCCCCGTGCCCCGCCTCGATGACCCACGGCGAGACCAATTCGTAGGCAAGCATGCCGATCACGTAGCCGAGCACTCCACCCAGCACCGAAAAGACGGTCGTCAGCGCGGCCAGCCGCAGACCCTCACGCGGACGCGCCGCAGCCATCGGCGCAAGCATCACATCGGGAGGGACTGGAAAGAATGAGGACTCGGCGAAGGACAGCGCCGCAAGATAACGCGGCGCGTGGCGGTGCCGCGACCAGCCCATCACCCGGTCATAGAGCGGCTCGAAGATCTTCACTGCTCGGACCCGGAGAGCATCGGCACGAAACAGACGGCATCCAGCAGGTCCCGCACGAATGCCTCCTCGGTGTGGGTGTAACGGACCAGCTGCTGGCGTCCGTCGATACCCTCCACCGGCGCGACCAGGCGCCCCCCGGGCGCGAGCTGAACCAGCAGCTCATGCGGCACCTCGCGGGGCGCCGCGGTCAGCAGGATGCCATCGAACGGCGCCTTCGCGGGCCAACCCTCGGCGCCGTCCCCATGCCGGACGCTGACATTGTTGATACGGAGCCGGCTGAGCAGCTCACGCGCATCGCGGCTCAGGGCATGGATGCGCTCCACGGAGTACACGCGTTCGACCAGATGGGCCAGTACCGCGGCCTGGTAGCCCGAACCGGTGCCGATCTCCAGAACGTTGCGCACCGGTGCACCATCGAGAAGGGTCTCGGTCATCCGGGCAACGATGTAGGGCTGTGACACGGTCTGCTTGTAGCCGATGGGCAGGGCGATGTTCTCGTACGCCCGATGCACCAGCGCCTCTTCCACGAACAGGTGACGCGGCACCTGACGAATGGCCTCCAGTACCGCGGCATTGCGGATTCCGAGTTCCGACAACTGCTTGACCAGCCGGTCGCGCGCGCGCTGGGAAGTCAGGCCGGCGCCCGAGATATCAAACGCCATCCGCTTCTCCTTCCAGCCAGCGTCCCACGGTATCGATCGCCTCGAACTGGGTGAGGTCCACCTGGATCGGGGTCACCGACACGAAACCCTCGCGCACCGCAAAGAAATCGGTGCCCGGACCGGCGTCCTGTTCGGGCCCTGCCGGACCCACCCAGTAGATCGGCCGCCCGCGCGGATCGCTGGCCTTGACAACCGGCTCCGACTTGTGGCGATGTCCCAGGCGGGTCGCCTGGACACCACGGATTTCCTCGAACGGCAGATCCGGCACGTTGACGTTCAGGATCGTGGCGGCGGGCAGCGGGACCCGATGCAGCCGATCGAGAAGATTCAGCACCACCCGGGCGGCCGCGTCATAGTGCTGCATGCGCGGCCCGACGAGCGACACCGCGATCGCAGGCAAGCCGAGAAACCGGCCTTCCATCGCCGCCGCCACGGTACCCGAATACAGGACGTCGTCGCCCATGTTCGCTCCCGAGTTGATACCCGAGATCACCAGGTCCGGCTCGCGGTCCAGAAGACCCGTGATCGCGAGGTGCACGCAGTCCGTAGGTGTCCCGTCAACCCCCATGTCGCCGTTCTCGAGCTCCTGCGCACGCAGGGGGTGCACCAGCGTCAGGCTGTTGCTGGCGCCGCTGCGGTCCCGATCGGGCGCCACGACCCGCACATCCGCGACCGTGCGCAGATGTCTCGCCAGGCACTGAATGCCGGGCGCGTGGATACCGTCGTCATTGCTGACCAAGATGCGCATGAGCGAACAAACCGGGGATGGAGGCGCCTAATATACTGGAAACCGTGAGACACGCACCGAATCCGGCATCATCGGCGCAGGCCCGCGCCGCGCTTGCCCCCAAAGCCCGAACCGGGCGAGGCTGACACAGCAACCGGCTGTGTGCGCCACCAGGGCGGTGGGGACACCCACGCTGCGAAGGATGCGCGCGCCCCTGCACGGGATGACAGAATGAATTCAGACGAAGACCCGAACGACGTCGGACACTTTCTTCGCGCCATCGGCGAAGTCCGGCGCCTGGAACACGATCAGGCCGATGTGCGCTCGCCGGCCCCGATCGCACGCGCCCAGAAGCGGCGGGAGGACGATGTGGCCGTGCTGCGCGACCTGCTCAGCGATCCGGTCAATGCGACGGACCTGCAACCCGGGGACGAATTGCGGTTCGTTCGCCCCGGCGTCAGCAGGCGTGTCTTCCGGAATCTGAAACGCGGCCATTACCGGGTGCAGGAGGAACTCGATCTGCATGGCCTGTTCTCGGGCGAGGCCCGCAGGGCCGTGGCGACCTTTCTGAACGAGGCGCGCTGCGAGGGCCACCTCTGCGTCCGTGTCGTGCACGGCAAGGGCCTCCGGTCGAGGCAGCAGGGGCCTGTGTTGAAAGGCCTGCTCGATCACTGGCTGCGGCAACGCGACGACGTTCTCGCATTCTGCTCGGCCCGGCCCGCGGATGGCGGAACCGGCGCCGTGTACGTCCTCCTCCGGCGCGCCGTCGCCACCAGGCCGTGAGTTCCGCCCCGGCGCTCCCGTTCGGCTCGCCTATCAGCATCACCCGTTGCCGGGAAACGGCAGTTCTGTAGGTCGGGTTAGCCCAACGGGCGTAACCCAACGGGCGTAACCCAACGGGTTTCGCACCCACCCATGGCCGCAAAGCAGCGTCGTCCCAGGCGCCCCGGCACGTCGGGTTACGCTACGCTAACCCGACCTACAGTTTCCGGCTTTTCCTCGTCAGGGATGGCGCAGGGCCATGAAAGTCAACGCGGAAGCAGCGGACACCGTTGCGTTGGCGGCATGATCTCCGTAGGGTAACCGGACACGGACCGGTGGCCGGCGCGTCGGGCCATGACCGCCGAATTTCCTTGCCATCACCGTTTTTTCGATGCAATATCTGTACAGCATTTATGCAGAACGCCGAACCGACACCATGAGGGCCGACATGATGAACAAATGGAAGCTGCTTCCCCTGGCGCTTGCGCTGGCCGTCGCCGCACCGGCCCAAGCCGACGAACTGGATGAGCGGGTTGCCGCCAGCCAGGCTGCCATTCAGAAATTTGCCTCCAGCCTGCAGGGGGACCTGCAGGCCGCGATGCAGGAAGGTGGTCCGATCCAGGCCATCGAGGTGTGCCAGCAGCGGGCACCCGAGATCGCCAGCGACATCTCCAGCGAGACCGGGTGGACCGTGGGACGCACCAGCCTGAAGCTGCGCAATCCCGACAACGCCCCCGACGAGTGGGAGCGCGCGGTTCTCAAGGACTTCGACGCCCAGCGAGCCGCCGGTGTGCCTGCCGCCGAACTGTCCCGCCACGAAGTCGTCGAAGAGGGCGATGACACGGTATTCCGGTTCATGCGCGCGATTCCGACAGCCGGACTCTGCCTGACCTGTCACGGATCCGAGTTGGGTGGGGACATCAAGCATGCACTGGAACGGCTGTATCCCCAAGATCAAGCAACCGGCTATTCCGAGGGCGACGTACGCGGCGCCTTCACCATCATCCAGCGCATGTAGGACCGCGCGGGGACCCAATACCCGCTCGGTCTGACCCAGGGGCTGCGCAATGCCGCAGCCCCTCTTCATTTCCGGAGTGTTCTTATGCCGGGCCGCGCCAATCCGCCGCCCTGTGCTACATTTCGAGGCAGGTCGGTGCCCGCGTCCTTTCACCGTGCCTGGACTTCGCTGCCCCGCTTCCGGATAAAAACCGAACCATGCCCCGATCCATCGATGCAGAGTTGCTCGCCCTGGCCGTCGACGCGTCCAACGACGGAATCGTGATCGCCGAGCAGGAAGGCCAGGACAATATCCTCATCTACGTGAACCGGGCCTTCGAGGAGCTGACCGGTTATACGGCTGACGAGATCCTGTACCGAGACTGCCGCTTCCTGCAGGGCAGCGACACCGATCAGGAGGCGGTTCGCGAGATCCGTTCCGCGCTGGACGAGGACAGGCCCTGTCGCGTCGTGCTGCGCAATTACCGCAAGGACGGATCGCTGTTCTGGAACGAGCTCTCGATCACCCCCGTCTTCAACGATGATGACCAGCTGACCTATTACATCGGCATCCAGAAGGACATCACCGACCGCGTCGAAGCCGAGGCACGCGCCGAGCGGGCGGAAAAGGCGCTGGCCGAAGCCAGCGGAAACGCCGACACCAAGGCCTGAACCCCGGAAGCCGGTGACGGCCGGGCCGGCCTTCAGCCGCTGTCCGTCAACACCGCGATGGCGCCGGCAACCCCGGTCGCGTACTCCCCCGGGCCCAACTCCATTTCCAGAACCAGGCTGTCGCCCGATTCCCAGTGCCAGTCGAGCCGGCGCGGGCGCAGCCGCAGCGGTCGGCGTGCTGGGGCCAGACCCTCGCGCTCGAGGCCCTGTGCCAGCTCGGACCAGTCGTCCGCGACGGCTTGCTCGAGATCCAGGACCGCCCCCGAGCTGCCCGGTCCGCCCCGGCCCCACAGAGGTCCGGTGGGATGCAGGTCCAGCCGTTCGCAGCGTGCCTGCAGTTCATCGTCAACGCCCGCAACCGGGAAGACGCTGCCGGACCCGTCGAGGTTCGCCAGGTCGCCCGGCAGCAGATGGTCCCAGCTACCTTCCTGCACGCGCCGCCGCAGAACGGCGTTGAAGATCGCGGCCCGGGCAGCCGACAGATACAGGCTCCGCTGGTTGCGGCCGCGCGGCCGCAGCCGGCCGGCAAACCAGGCCTGCGCCCGTTCCAGGTTGCCGTGGCCGAAGCGCTGCTCACCGAAATAGTCCGGCAGCCCGCGCAGGCGCATGCCCTCGAGCAGCGCGTCGGCGGCCGCGTGGTCACCCGCCACCTCCCGCAGGCGGACCCGGAAGCGGTTCCCGCCGAGATGCCCGGTCTTCAGTTTGCGTGAATGGCGCCTGCTGGCGAGAATTTCCACGCCGTCGAGGACCTGCCGCGACCAGTCCGGCTCCTCCCGGCCCGGCAGTTGCACGCTGAACCACTGGCTGGTCACCGCGTGCCGGTCCTTGCGGCCCGCATACCCGACGTTCACCCTTGGTACGCCGGCCACCCGTGCAAGCCACTCCGCGACCGCCTCGCTGTTGTGCCCGATCTTGCGGATGTGCAGCCAGACATGCTCCCCCGCCCCCTCCGGCTCGGTCGCGGCGATTTCGTCCACCACGAAGTCCTCCGGGAGCACCTTGATGCGCGCCCGCAAAGGGATCGCCCAGGGAAACAGCGGCACCATCCCCTCATCAACCTTCATGATCCCACTCCATCGCGCTTCAGACCCAGATTCGCCCGTGGCTCGGCGACGCGGTCCCGCAGGTACACGGGCTGCGCCAGTTCGGGGCTGACGGACTCCCCCCGGGCGTACGCCGCCACCGCGAGGAGAGCCACCTCCCGGGCACCGGGCAGCGCGGCCGGATCGACCTCCGCAGCCCCGAGTCCGAGTCGATCGATGAGTTCGGGGTAGGCGCCGAGGCCGCTGCCCAGGGCCAGGCGCGGTTCCCCGGTCCAGGCTGCGGCCACCTGCCCTGGAGCGCTCAGATGTTCCTCCGAGACGCCCACGCGGCCCTGCGCGTCAACCGCCAGCAGGGACCAGTACACCTCGCCCATGCGCGCGTCGAGCAACGCCAGTACCTGCCGGGCGCCCCGGTCGGCCCCCAGCTGCGCCAGTGCGGCCAGGGTCGACACCGGAACCACGGGGCAGCCCACCGCGAACGCCAGCCCCTGCGCGACCCCGAGACCGAGCCTGACCCCGGTGAAGGCCCCCGGTCCGCGGCCGACCCCGACGGCATCCAGCTGCCCCGGCACCAGCCCGGCTTCGGCCAGCAGTCGGTCCACCTGGTCCAGGATCAGTTCGCCGTGGCGCCGCGCCGCGCCCGGCTCCAGCAGCCAGCGCAGCTCGCCATCGACCCACAGTGCCGCCGAGCAGGCCTCGGTCGCGGTCTCCAGCGCGATCAGACGCATACGGCGTCTCCCCGCCCCTGCCGGGCGTTGTGCAGGAACTCCAGGGCATGGACGGGATCGCGGGTCTCGTGGAAGCGCGGCAGGCTGCGCAGGAACTGCCGCCCATAGGGCTTCTGGGTCAGCCGCGGATCGCAGAGGGCGAGAATGCCGGCGTCGTTGGCGTCGCGAATCAACCGCCCGACACCCTGCTTCAGCGCCAGGACCGCCTGTGGCAGCTGGAACTCCATGAACGGGCTGCCGCCCCCGGCCTCGATCGAGGCGGCACGCGCCTGCAGCACGGGGTCGTTCGGGGCCGCAAACGGCAGCCGGTCGATGATCACGATCGACAGCGTGTCACCGCGGATGTCCACCCCCTCCCAGAAGCTGTGCGCACCCAGCAGCCAGGCATCGCCGGAGTCGCGGAAACGGGCCAGGAGTTCGGCGCGCGGCTGCTCCCCCTGCACCAGCAGGAGCCGCTCGGGAGGCAGGCGGTCACGCAGCAGCGCCGCCGCCTCCCGGAGCGCCCGGTGGCTGGTGAAGAGAAAGAACCCGCCCCCGGGATTGCCGCTGAGCAGGGGCCACGCCCAATCGATACAGGCACGGGTGTACCCCGGCGTGTTCGGGTTCGGCAGCGCGTGTTCGGGCAGGGCGAGGCAGGCCTGCCGCGAGAAGTCGAACGGGCTGTCCAGGCGTTCGGCACGGACGTCGTCGGGCAGGCCGAGGCGCCGCGCGGCATGGCTGAAATCCTCCCCTACCGCCAGCGTCGCGGAGGTGAAAATCCAGCTCGCCGGGCGCGCGGCACGGCGCTCCGCCAGGGGCCGCGCGGCGTCCAGCGGGGTTCGGTGCAGCATCAGGCTCTGCTTGAAGCGCTCGACCCAGGGCACGGTCTCGGGGCTCTCCTCGAGCCAGCCCCGCAGGCGCCCGCGCAGGGTCGTGCAACGGCCCCGCGCCTGGTCCAGACCCGGGCTCCGGTCCGCCGCGCCCGTCAGCGCGTCTTCCATCGCGGCCAGTGCCAGATCCAGCCCGGACAGTGCGGGCAGCACGCCGGGGGCATCGCCGACCTCGGCCCAGCTGGCCCGGGGAGGCCAGGCCTCGGAGCAGTGCAACAGCGCCGCGACCGCCGCCTGCAGCGCCGCAACCCGGTCGCGCAGATCCACCATCTCCGGGGCGTCGCGCTCCATCTCGCGCAGCACGTCGCGGCCCAGCTCTCGGACCGCCCGGGTCCCGACCGCAAGCCCGAAAAACGCCCCGGCAATCTCCGGCAACTGGTGTGCCTCGTCGACGATCACCGCGTCGACCTCGGGCAACAGGTCCCCGAAGCCTTCGTCCTTCAACGCCATGTCCGCCAGCAGCAGGTGATGATTCACCACGATCACGTCGGCGTCCTGCGCACGCCGCCGCGCCCGAACCACGAAGCAGTCGTTCAAGCGCGGGCATTCGCCGCCCAGGCAGTTGTCCACGGTCGACGTGACCTGCGGCCACAGCGGTGCGTCCTCGGCGAGGATGCCGGCCTGGGTCAGGTCCCCCGTCGCCGAGGTCCTCGCGAGCCGGCGCAGGGACTCGAGGGTCGCGAGCTGCCGGCCCCGGCCGATGGCGTCGCCCGCGGCGGCCTCCAGCCGGTAGTGGCACAGGTAATTGGACCGCCCCTTCAACAGGGCGATCCTCGGGCGGCGGCCCAGCGCCTCGCAGACCATGGGCAGATCCTTGGTGAACAACTGATCCTGCAGCGTCTTGGTGCCGGTGGAGATCAGCACCCGGCGCTCCGACAGCAGTGCGGGCACCAGGTATGCATAGGTCTTGCCGACGCCGGTCGCGGCCTCGATCAGGAGCGCCGAGGGCACGGCCTCGATCACTTCGGCCACCGACCCCGCCATCACCTGCTGCTGGGTACGAGGCTGGAAACCGGGAACCGCCCGCGCCAGGATCCCGCCCGGACGCAGCGCTGCGCGTGCGCGCTCCGCGACCTCCGCGACGGCATCAGCCAAGCGCCCGCTCCAGGCGCCGCACTTCCTCCAGGGCCCTGCGCGCGCCCTCGGTGTCGCCCGCCGCCTCGCGCGCCCGGGCAATGATGCGCCAGTTCGACAGGCTCAGCGCACGATCCACGGAACCGAGCTGCAGGGAGCGATCCGCCATCCGCTCGGCCTGCTGGAATTCCTGCTGCTCCAGCCTGACTTGCGCGAGCCGATTCCACAGACCCGCGTCACGCGGGGCAATGCGCAGGGCCCGCTCCAGCTGCAGACCCGCGAGGCGCAGGTTGCCCTCCGCCCGCGCCTGGTCGGACTGCGTGGCCAGGGCCAGCGCCGCCGGGGCGATCGACGGCGCCTCGGGAGCCGGCTCGGGCAGCGCTTCAGGAAGGCGGGCTGCCTCCGCCCCGGGCAGCGGGTCCACCACCACGGCGCCGGCGCCCGCGTCCGGCGGCATGCCGGGCCGGGACGCAGGCACCGCACAGGCCCCGAGCATTGCCACCAACAGCAGCAACGCCGCAAACCGCACGACCAGGCCGTCCCCGGCGATGGCCCATCGTCGTGTCACTCTCATCGAAACCACCTCTCCAGCCAGCCGGGCCCTTCGTCCTGGAACGCCGCCCCGATGTCGCAGGCGGCCCGCGTCCTGGGAGCCGAGTCACGCCAGAACGGGAGTTCGATGCGGTCCGGGCAGGCCTCCGTCTCGGTGCGCAGGCCGGAATGCCGATCCACCCATTGCGACTGGATCTCCGGATGATGCCCCAGGTTCAGCGAACCGCCCGGCAGCGCGGCCATGGTACGGACCCAGATGGGCACGGCGCCAGCCCCGCCCGTCAGGCCGATGGGCCGATTGTCGTCCAGACCCAGCCAGATCACCAGCAGATGCCGGTCATCGAAACCTGCGAACCAGCTGTCGCGCAGATCGTTGGAGGTCCCGGTCTTTCCGGCCAAGACACGCCCGGGCAAACGACTGCCAACGGTACGGGCGGTACCCTGGGTGGTCACGTCGTGCAGGGCCTGGTTGACCAGGCGGACCGCCCCGTCGGGCACCGCGCCGCGGAGTTCCAGGCTGAAGTGCGACAGCTCCTGGTGGTCGGCGTCGAGAACGTCCCGAATGGCCCGGCTGCGGGTCGCGTAGCCGCCATTGGCCAGCGCCTGGTAGAGCGTGGCGATCTCCAGCGGCGACATGTCCAGCGCCCCCAGCGCCAGCGACGGCAGCGGCGCCGGCGTCCGTTCCAGCCCGAGCGTCTGCATCAGCCGGATGACCTGGGAGATGCCGATCTGCTGGGACAGCCGCACGGTGGCCACGTTGTACGAGCGGACCAGCGCTTCCCAGGCCGTGACCTGGCCGTGAAATTCGCGGTCGAAGTTCTGCGGCGACCAGGGCTGGCCGTGGGGCAGTTGCAGCGTCAGCGGACTGTCGTCCAGCAGCGTGGCCAGCGTGTAGCGCTCGGGATCCGACAGGGCCGCGAGGTAGACGAAGGGCTTGATCAGCGAACCGACCGGACGCCTCGCCTCCACCGCACGGTTGAAGCCGGGAAAGCGCGGGTTGCTGTCGCCGACCAGTGCGAGAACCTCTCCCGCGAGCGGATCGGTGACCACCGCGGCCGCCTGCAGCGGATCGCGGATGCCGCGCCCTGCGATGAGTTCGGCCACGCCTTCCTCGACGTGGCGCTCCAGCGTGAACTGGATGCCCGGGTCGAGGGTGGTGAAAATACGCAGCCCCTCGTTGCGCAGGTCCTCCTCGCGGTACTCGGTGCGCAGCTGCCGGCGCACCAGGTCGAGAAAGGCCGGGAAGTGGCCCTCGCTGCGCGGCGCCCGCGGGGAGACGCCCAGGGGCCGCGCCTTCGCCTCTTCGACCTGGTCGAGCGAGGCCAGCCCCTCCCGCAGCATCCGGTCGAGCACGCCGTTGCGGCGCGCCAGCGCGCGCTCCGGGAACCGGCGTGGATCGTAGTAGCTGGCGCCGCGGGCCAACCCCACCAGCAACGCCAGCTGGTCCAGGTCGAGCTCGCGCAGCGGACGCTGAAAATAGAACTCGGCGGCAAGACCGAAGCCGTGGATCGCGCGGTCCCCCGCCTGGCCCAGGAACACCTCGTTCAGGTAGGCCTCGAGAATCTCCTCCTTGGCGTAACGGTACTCCAGCAGGATGGCCATCACCGCCTCATTGAGCTTGCGCTTGAGGCTTTGCTCGTGGGTCAGGTAGAAGTTCTTCACCAGCTGCTGGGTCAGGGTGCTGCCGCCCTGCACCGTGCGCCCGGCGCGCAGGTTGGCCCAGGCCGCCCGGGCGATGCCGATCGGATCCACGCCCCGGTGCGCGAGGAAGCGCCGGTCCTCGGTCGCCAGCAATGCCGCGACGAGTCCCGGCGGCACATCCTCCAGCGTCACCAGGATCCGGTCCTCGCCGTGGGTCGGATAGATGCTGCCGATCAGCATGGGCTCGACCCGCATCAGATCCACGCTGCCGTGCTGGTCCCTGAGATCGGTGACCATGCCGTCTCCCAGACGCATGCGCACCGCGCGGGCGGGCTCGGCGCCGTCGCTGAACACGAACGGCCGCGTCCGCAGCGACACCTCATTGCCCTGAATCGAGAACTGGCCGGGCCGGGAATCCCCCTCCTCGTAGTTCAGCGCCTCGAGTTCCAGCCGCAACAGATCCGCGGTCAGGGAACGGCCGACGTACAGTTCCAGCGGGCGTGCGAAGACACGCGCCGGCAGCGCCCAGCGTTTACCCTCGAAGCGGGCCTGTATTTCCCGGTCCATCTGCTGCACGTACCAGGCGCCGATCGCGCCGGCGACCAGCAACAGGCCAAGGGAGAACCAGAACCCGGCGGCAAGCGTGCTGCGAATCCGCGAACGGGACCTGGGACGGCGTCTGAGCATCATGGTGTTCGATTTCGGGGAAAGGCCAATGGTAACCTGAGGCGGCAGTGCCTTACATGCACGCCAGCCTCGAACGGCAGACCCGGCATCCCAACCAGAGGTCCCCATGGACCCGCTCGAACGACAGCAGAAACTCCTTCTGAACCTCTCCGAACCCGGCCGTTTCCCCCATCCGGCATCCTCGGTGGAACACATCGACACCCATATCTCGACGGTGCTGCTGGCCGGAGAACACGCCTACAAGTTCAAGAAACCGCTGGACCTCGGCTTTCTCGATTTTTCTACCCTGGATTCGCGCAAGCGGTTCTGTGCGGCCGAGCTCGAGATCAACCGCGCCCTGGCACCGGGCATCTACCTGAATCTCGCCACGGTGCGGGGCTCCCTGGAGGACCCACGCATCGACGATGACGTCGACAGCGACGACGACGGCCCCGTGCTGGAGTACGCAGTGCACATGCGCCGCTTCGACCGCGACCGGCAGCTCGACCGGCTGCTCGAGGCGGATCGGCTGCCGGTGACGGCCATGGACGAACTCGGACGCACCGTGGCCCGCTTCCACGACAGCACGGAACGCGCCGGAAAGGACTCGGAACACGGCACCCCGCAGCAGGTACTGGCTCCGATGCTGGCCAACTTCGAGGCCCTCGCGCCCTCGGCCGAACGGGTGGCCGAACGCCGCGAGCGTCTGCAGGAACTGGAATCCTGGACCCGGGAGACCGCGGAACATTTCGACCCGGTCATCGCCGAGCGGCATCGGGAGGGATTCGTGCGGGCCTGCCACGGCGACATGCACCTGGGCAACATGGTCTACGTCGACGACGAGCAGGGCCGGGAACGCCTCGCCATCTTCGACGGGATCGAGTTCAATCCCTCGCTGCGCTGGATCGATGTGGCCTCGGAGATCGCCTTCCTGACCATGGACCTGCTCGCCCGGGGCGCCCCGGGCCATGCGCACCGAGTGCTCAACGTCTACCTCGAACACCGCGAAGACCTCGGTGCGCTGACCCTGCTCCCGTTCTACCAGATATATCGGGCGCTGGTGCGTGCCAAGGTCAACGCCATCCACGCCGCAGAGTCGGGGCTGGATGCGGCGGAACGTCGGCACTGCGATGCAGAGGTGGAGCGTTACCTGGCGCTGGCGACGCGCCTGCGCCACCCGGGTCGCCCTGGCCTGATCCTGATGCACGGAGTCTCCGGCACCGGCAAGACCTTCGTCAGCACGGAGATCCTCCAGCGGCTCGGCGCGATTCGCCTGCGCAGCGACATCGAACGCAAACGCATGATCGGACTGGCCCCCGACGCCCGTCCCAGCGCCGAACAGCAGGACTCGCTATATTCCCCGGAGGGCATCCAGGCGGTCTACCGGCGACTGCTCCTGCAGGCCGAAACCCTCCTGCAGCAGGGCCAGACGGTGATCGTGGACGCAACCTTCCTGACGCGGGACCAGCGCAGGCCCTTCCAGCTGCTGGCCGCGGGCCTCGATGCGGGGTTTGCGATCGTTGCCTGTACCGCGGACAAGGACACTCTGCGCGAGCGCCTGGCAGAACGCGGCCAGAAGGGAACCGACGCCTCCGATGCGGGCACGACCGTGATGACGGGACAGTTGTCGCAGATCGAGCCACCGGGCGCTGACGAACCAACGCTGAACACGGGTCCCGGGAACCCCGTCGACTGGGCGGCACTCGAACAGAGGCTGCGAGGCAGGCATACCGGATGACAAGCGCGACGCCGGGACCTAAGCTCAGGGTTGGTGTTCCAGTAGCCCGGAACCGGACGTGACGCGAAGGACCGCAATCGGCCTGGGCGGCCGGAAGCATGGCCCAGCGCTCCTCGTCATGGTGGGCGCGCCGACCATCAGGAGTTTCGTCCGATGACTGCACGCCTGACATTGCTCTTCGCCCTGGCCCTGCTGCTGTCCGCGGCCGCGCAGGCGGATGCCCTGCTGCGCTTTGTCGACAGCGAAGGCGAACAATCCGAGATCCTGGTCAAGGGCCCCTACGCGCGCATGGACATGGTCAACGGCGGCAGCGGGGGCACGGGCTTCATGCTCTTCAACGCGGGCGACCGCTCGCTCTACATCGTCGACCAGACCAACCGCAGCTACATGCGGTTCGACGAGCGGGTGATCGACGCCCAGATGCAGGCGATGGAGCAGATGATTGCGGACCTGCGCGCCCAGATCCAGCAACTTCCGGCCGAAGCACGTGCCGAGATGGAGGCCCAGTTGGGTCTTGGGGTCGAAACCGGGCCCGTCGAGGTGGAGACGCGTGCAACCGGCCGGGAGCAGGAAATCGGCGGGCTGCGCTGCGAGCAGAAGGAAATCATCGTCGGCGGCAGGGTACAGCACGTCGCCTGTGTTGCCGGACCCGGCGAGCTCGGGCTGTCACTGCGCGACTTCGACACCCTCAATGCCTTGATGGGACGCCTGTTCGATCTGTCCCGCCGGGCACTGGACGCAGGCGGCCCGATGGCCCAGGCCATGGGCTCCAGCGTGATGCCTCCCCTCGACGGAGTCCCCCTGGAAGTCCGTGACCTGCGTGACGGGGTCAGCACGCGACTGGCCGGGATATCGACGGATACCTTGAGTCCCGAATTCTTCCGCATCCCCCCGAACTATCGCGAACAGGAAGCGTTCTGAACCTCGACATGGCCACCTGCCGACAAGTGCTGCTGCCGCTACTGCTGATCACGCTGGCGACGGCCTGCGCCGGCACGCCGCCCGCCCCCGGCAAACAGGACCTCGCGCAGGCCGGGCCGCCGCCGGCTCCCCCCGAGATCGGCCTGATCCGGTCCGAGGTCGTACTCGCCGCGCTGGGACACCTTGATGCGCCCTACCGCTACGGGGGCACCGGCGCTGAGGGACTGGACTGTTCGGCCCTGGTGCAGCGGGTCCACCTGCAAGCTGGCCTGAGCCACGTACCGCGGACAACCGCCGAGCAGGCACGTGCGGCTCGTCGCGTTCCCCAGGACCGGATGCAACCCGGCGATGTGCTGTTCTTCGCCGCCCGCGGGAATCGAATCGACCACGTCGGAGTCTTCATTGGAGATGGCCGATTCATCCACGCCCCGAACGCGCGCAGCCAGGTCCGGGTCGAACCGCTGGCATCCGCCTACTGGGAGCCGCGCCTGCGCAAGGCGGGGCACTTCTTCGAATAGACCTACCACCGCAAGGAATCCGACATGCCCATGATCCGCCTTTCTCTCCTGTCCACCCTCGCCCTGCTGCTGATCCTGCCCGCCACACACGCGCAGGAAATGGTGCTGGAGACCGACGATCGGCGCATCTACTCGACCGAGGGCGAGTACGCGTTCTACCGGGAGATGCTCGAGTCGGCGATCACCGACGAGGGGCTGGTGATCAACGCGGTCGGCAACATTGCCACGATGCTGGAGCGCACCGGCGCGGACCTCGGCGGCGAGACCTTCTACCTGCACGGCGAGTCGCTGGAGTTCTGCAGCGCAGTGTATTCCCGCCGGATGATGGAGGCCGATCCCCACAGCATCGTCTTCTGCCCGTACGTGATCGCGATCTACGAACTGGCCGCCGAACCCGGCACGATCTACATCGGCTATCAGCGCGTTCCCATCGTCGGTGACGAGGCTTCCCGCAAGGCCCTGCAGGACGTCGAGGACCTCATCGACCGCATCACCAACAACGCGATGGCCTTCTGAGCGGTCTTC
>Ga0209498_1000700_pt1 | contig 20695 bp, 18 predicted proteins | sample WalLakDeSediment_FD_184131 | JGI IMG/M metagenome (GOLD analysis project Ga0209498, IMG submission 184131) | Lake sediment microbial communities from Walker lake, Nevada to study Microbial Dark Matter (Phase II) - Walker Lake 11/02/13 Deep... | ecosystem: Environmental > Aquatic > Freshwater >... | reverse complement strand
ACAGGCACCTTTGGGTTGGTCAGATCAAACTTGGACAGCCGAAGTCGACCGGTATCAGCAAATATGGCGGGAAAATTATCACCTGCCTGGTTGATGCGAGTTTAATCCATTCCTTAACGTATTTATCGATTATGATATACCATAAATACAGCTAAAGGCACAATAGCCATCAACCGGAGGAAACCATGGCAGGTGAGCAAATCCTGGCAATCGATAATGGTACGCAGAGCGTCCGAGCGCTCATCTTTGACTTGAATGGGAAATTGATCGCCAAAAAGCGCATTTCTATCCAACCCTATTATTCAAAAAAACCAGGCTGGGCGGAACAGGACCCGGAATTGTTTTGGGATGGTGTCTGCCAGGCCTGCCAGGGTCTTTGGAAGATGGATGGAGTCAATAAAGATGCGATTACGGGGGTGGGTTTGACCACCCAGCGTTCCACAGTGATCAACCTGGATGAGCACCAAAAACCATTACGCCCTGCTATCGTCTGGCTTGACCAACGCCGCACAGAAGGGCTACCGCCAGTTGGGGGACTATGGGGTTTATTATTTAAGCTGGCTGGCATGCAAGAAACAGTGCGCTACTTCCAGGCAGAAGCTGAAGCCAACTGGATAAAAACCCATCAGCCTGAAATCTGGAATAAAACCGACAAATATGTACTCCTGTCTGGATACCTGACCTATAAATTGGTTGGCAAAGTGATCGATTCTATTGGGTGCCAGGTTGCGTATATCCCCTTTGACTATAAAAACCAGGCTTGGGCCAAGCCCTCCGATTGGAAATGGCAGGCCGTAGCGGTTGAGCGTGAGATGCTTCCCGATTTGGTGCAGCCTACCGAACACCTCGGTTTTATCACTCAGGAAGCCTCTCTCGCAACTGGCATTCCTGAAGGTCTGCCTTTAATTGCTGCGGCAGGCGACAAAGCCACCGAAGTGATTGGCGCTGGCTGCTTGGAACCGAATATTGGATGTCTGAGCTTTGGCACAACTGCAACCATCAACACCACGCATAAAAAATATGTTGAAGTCATCCCCCTGATCCCGCCATACCCGGCAGCCGTACCTGGCGCTTATTCACTGGAAGTGCAAATCTACCGCGGCTTTTGGATGGTGAGCTGGTTCAAGGAAGAATTCGGCCTGGTCGAAAGGCGTGAAGCTGAGCGCCGCGGCGTTGAACCTGAAGTCTTGTTTGATGAATTGCTTCGCACCGTTTCCCCTGGTGCAGAGGGCTTAATCTTACAGCCCTACTGGTCCCCCGGATTAAAAATCCCCGGACCGGAAGCAAAAGGCGCGGTGATCGGTTTTGGCGATGTTCATACCCGGGCGCATTTCTACCGGGCAATTATTGAGGGTTTGGCGTATGCCTTACGCGAAGCCATGGAACGCACCGAGAAACGATCACGCATCCCCATCACCGCCCTCAGGGTAGCAGGTGGCGGCAGTCAAAGCCCAGGTGTGATGCAGATCACCGCAGACATTTTTGGACTCCCGGTTACCCGACCACATGTTTATGAAGCCTCAGGCCTTGGGGCAGCAATCGATGTGGCTGTCGGGTTGGGTCTCCACCCAGATTTTTCAACTGCGATTGCTGAAATGACTCACCTTGGCGATACCTTTGAACCAGATACCGATCGGCATGCGAAGTACAGCGACCTTTTTGAAGGTGTTTACAAGCGCATGTACAAACGCTTGCAGCCGCTTTACAACAAAATCCGGGATATCATCGCATAAAGAGCACAAATCATCAACAGGAAACCACACAGGTGCAACCATCTACAAAATAAATACTTTGTAAAGGATCTAATCTACATGACACGACCTGAAATCACCCAGCAAATCACTTTTCTACACACCCAAGATCTTGAAGAAACCCGCCGGTTTTACACGGAAGTGTTAGGATTGAAGCTTGCACGCAATCAGGGAACCTGCCTCATTTTCCAGGTTAACAAGGCCGCTTTCCTCGGTTTTTGTGAGCACATTGAACGCATTCCTCCCGGTCGTAAGGTGATCCTGACCCTGGTCAGCGATGATGTGGACGGTTGGTATGCTGCACTCAAAGAAAACGGTCAGAATTTGATCGACCCTCCCATAGCCAACCCTAAATACCAAATTTATCACTTCTTTATCCCAGACCCGAACGGCTACTGGATCGAAATCCAGAGATTTGATCAGCCCCTATGAAAATCTCGCGGTCGTTAATAGGGCAGATGGGGAGCTTCATCCTAATCTGCCTGGTTGCCTGCACGGCTCCCCAGCAAGGACCATCGACACCAACCCAAATGGTTGGTCCGGTTTCCCCCACATCCGACGATCACCTGGCACCAACACCCAAAGAGAACTTAATCACCCCCATAGAGACACCTTCCACATCGGGCAGAAGTCCAACCGCCACAACCCAATACTTTTTGGATGTCGCACTCGACTACGAAGATAAACAACTTGATGTTTCTCAAACAATAAGCTATACGAACAATACAAATGATACGCTTTTCGACCTGCTCCTGATTGTTCCGCCTGCGTACAAAAAAGGCGTGTTTTCCTTAAATTCCGTTAATACCAGCCAAAACCCACACGGATCTGATTCAAAAGTCAAAAACGCCTACATTCATTTGTCGCTGGATACACCTCTGGAAATAAATCAGCAACTCGAAATAAACCTTGAATACCAGCTGCGCCTACCCAGAGGCGACCAAGCTTTAGGCTACACCCATCGCCAGTTGCTCCTTGCGGATTGGTATCCCCTGATCCCACCCTACCACGATGATGTTGGCTGGGTTATCAACCCGCCCGGGAGGGTGGGGGAACACCTGGTCTACCCACTGAGCGATTTCCACCTGAACCTATGCCTGGTCCCAGCTTCAGAAGATCTGGTCGTGGCAGCCAGTGCCCCCGTCGTAAAAACGCAGGGGAACTGTTACCGCTATGAACAAGGACAATCACGAAACATTACCCTGGCTGTCAGCCCTGATTACCAGGTCTCCACCATCGAGGACGATCTGGTGACAGTGATCGCTTATACCTTCCCTGAGCATGCTGAGCTGGGATTGCGATCAGCGGCATTGGCAGTCCAAGCTTGGGGTACTTTCACTGAGCTGTTTGGGGAAAACCAGCGAGAATTCCTCAGTATTGTGGAAGCGGACATATTCGACGGGTTAGAAACCGACGGTTTGATCTATCTCAGTGAGTGGTATTACCAAACCGCCGACCCTTCCCCGCAGAATTACTTTGAATTACTGATTGTTCATGAAACAGCCCATCAATGGTTTTATGCTTATGTCCACAACGACCAGGCCAGGGAACCCTGGCTCGATGAAGCCCTGGCAACTTATTGTGAAACCCTGTTTTATGAGATTCATCACCCCGAACTGGTTAATTGGTGGTGGCATTTCCGAGTGGCAGCTTATTCACCCGAAGGGCCAGTCAATGCCGATATTTATGCCTTCAGGCAGTACAGGACCTATATCGATGCGGTCTACTTACGGGGAGCATACTTTTTACAGGCATTGCGAGACGAAGTGGGTGATCCAGCCTTTTTCGAGGGATTACGGAAATATGTCCAATCCGTTGATACACAGGCTTTACGGACAGGTGAAGCGTTCTTCGATGCATTCTCCCAGGTTACAGATGTTGAACTTTCCGAAATCTTAGCAGAATATTTCCAATAATCGCAGGCTCAAGGTTATAATAAATCCCAGTGGAAAACATTCAGAGCAATCTTGCACCAGGAAATCTCGCAAGAAGAATATGTACAGATCATCAAACTTTTAGAAAGGTATAAAATGATGCGCTTTGGACTCATGGAAATGCAATTGGAGCGCCTGGTCCCCTTAAATATTGATGCAAAGGAGGCGATCAATCGCATCTTGGATTTTGACCGCGGGCAGCTCGTCAGGGGTCTTGCCCTGGCGGGATTCTCGCTGATTGAGTTGGGCGGCGATTTAACTTTATTCTTTCCCTCAGCCTATCAACCAGAGAACATCGAGCGGCTGTTAGCGCTCAAAGAAGAATTGAATTTATCCTTCACCGTTCACCTGCCGCTCTGGTCAGTCGAGCCCTCAACACCCCTCGAATCCGTCCGGATGGGATCGGTGGATGCCATTATCGATGTGATCGACGCTGTTGAACCCCTTGAACCAGAGGTGTATGTCTTACATGCAACCGGGGCTTTAGCAGCCGAATTCTACCGCATGAATCTTCCCGAAATGGCCAAATCCCTGGCGTTAAAACAGTTCCAGGGTGGAGCCATCAACTCCATCCAAGTCATTTTAGAAGAAACAGGCTTGCCAACCCGAAAACTGGCCGTCGAAACGATCGAATTTCCTCTTGAATTGACCCTCGAGATGGCAGAGTTACTGGACCTTTCAATTTGCCTTGATACCGGCCATATCCTGGCAGGGTTTTCTGGTGCGTTTAACATGGCGGATGCACTCAAAGTCTGCCTCCCCCGTTTGGCCGAAGTCCACCTTCATGATTCTTCGGATTATATGCAAACCGGTCAATTGGGATATGGGCAGGATCATCAACCCCTGGGGACCGGCGCGCTGAATGTTGGCGACCTTGTCAACCAGCTTGAGGAAGTAGGATTTGACGGACCGGTAATCTTTGAGCTGACTGTTGATGAAGCACAGGCATCCCTTGCTCACCTTAGATCCCTCGGTGTAAAAACATGACCACCTTCTCGCTACCCTATGGTCACAGCCATTTAGACATTGAGATCCCCGGATCGCTCCAGGTTGATCAACTTCTCCCCCAACCTGCGGCAGTGATGGAGGACCCTGACTTGGTGATTGGAAATGCCATCAGTGCACCGATCGGTAAAGATAGTTGGCAAACTTTCATCGGCGCGAAAACTGTGGGCATCGCCATCAACGATAAAACCCGCCCGATATCCAAGCCAAACCCCATCCAGCACTTGTTGAATCACCTGGAAGCCTTTGGTTTCGAAGCGAGTCAAATCACCCTCTTTGTTGGCAGCGGCACCCATCCCCCAATGACCCTTGCTGAGCTGCCGCGCATCCTCGACCAGCCCATCATCGATCGCTATCGAGTTGTGATCCATGATTGTGACCATTCGCCCATGGTTGACCTGGGTGACACCAATTACCACAACCCGATCCAGATCAATGCAGATTATTATTATTGCGACCTGAAGATCTCAGTTGGCAATATTGAACCTCATCATTTCATGGGGTTCTCTGGCGGCGTAAAAACAGCAGCCATCGGTTTAGCCAGTCGTAATACAATCACAGCCAACCATGCCATGCTGGCCCATCCCAAAGCCCAGACGGGTGTCTACCACCTCAACCCCCTGCGCCAGGAGGTGGAGGAAATCGGAAGGAAAGCCAGAGTCCATTTTTCGCTGGGGACGATCCTGGATGAGGAAAAACGCATCATCGACGTTTACTTTGGCGAACCGATTGCTGTAATGAATGCGGCCATACCGGTGGTACGGGGGATATTTGGTGTCAGCATTCCCCACTTGTTTGACCTGGTGATCGCCTCACCAGGCGGCGCGCCAAAAGATATCAACCTCTACCAAAGTCAAAAAGCGCTCACCCATGCTGCTCGAATAACCCGGGATGGCGGCTGGGTAGTTTTGCTGGCAGCTTGCCCGGAAGGCTCTGGCAGCCAGGCCTATGAAGACTATGTAACACAAGCCAAATCCCACCAATCGATCATAAATCATTTCTCTAGGGGATATTTTAAAGTCGGCCCGCATAAAGCCTTGCTGATCGCCAGGGATGCAGTGCGGGTCAACATTGTGCTGGTTTCAGACCTGCCGCCGCAAACTGTTAAAGGCTGGAAACTGACCCCCAGCCAGCCTGAATTAGCTAATGCCCTGGTAAAATGGGTTGAGTCCAAGCTTCCAAAGGTTGCGCGTGTCGCCATCCTGCCTGCAGCTACCCGCACCATGACCGAGGTAAATCAATGACAGACAACCCACATTTACGCAACCCCCATTTACCTGGTGAGGATTTTTTCTTTTCCCATACAGAACCCTTCACAGAAAGGAATTCAACCGGGATCTTGCTCATCCATGGCTTCACGGCCACCACGGCCGAAGTCCGCCCAATGGCAGAAATGCTACATCAAGCCGGCTACACCACGGCAGGCCTTCTTTTACCTGGTCACGGCACCGATCCAGACGACCTCAATCGCGTCAAATGGCCCATGTGGGTGGAAAAGACAAAGCAAAGTTACCAAGCCCTCAGCAGGCGTTGTCAGCGTGTTTTCGTCGTCGGTGAATCGATGGGCGGCGTTTTGGCCCTCGAGCTGGCTCGCCAGCACCCAGAGATCGCTGGCCTGTTCTTGTTTGCGCCGGCCAACAAAGTCAGGGGTACCTGCCTGGCCCGCCTCCTTTGGCCTTTAATTAAACACTTAAAGAAAAAAGACAAAGAAGATGGCCTGGCTTGGAAAGGCTATAATGTTTACCCGGTCAAAGCCATTTCTGAGCTTAGTAAACTCCAAAAACACGTCCAACAGAATCTGCCCAACATCACCACACCCATCGTGGTATTCACCGGTGAATACGACCAAACGATCGCCGCTGATACAGCAGATATCATCATGGAAAACATCGGCTCGACAGTCAAGTTTCATCTTCACATGGCCGAATCCGGCCATTGCATCGTACTCGATCGCGAGCTTGACCTGGTGGTTCAGCATGTCTTAGGTTTTATCGAAACAGGACTTGCCGAATAAAAAAAGCTCACCAAGTCAGTGAGCTTCAACATTGGATTAAGCTGGCAATAAGCTAACAGATATCAAAGATGATATCTGACAACTTTGTTCGAATTCAAAATTATGATTTGGTTGCTGTATGAAAATAAAGCACAGCAACTTCTACACATCTTGAAGGGCTTTTAACAATTCGCGGCAGAAATCAGGGATATCAGGCACCACGCGGCCCCACACAATATTGCCGCTGCGGAAGGCAGGTTCATCAAGCCAGGTTGCACCCGCATTAATCAAGTCATCCTTGATTCCCTCAGACCCGGTTGCACGATGTCCCTCAACAATCCCGGCACTAATCCCAACCAACCCGGCATGACAGATCATCGCCACGATCTTACCGCTGTCATACATCTCTTTCACAATCTTTTTGACCAATGGGTCACGTCGTATTTTATCCGGTGCCCAACCCCCTGGCACAATCACTGCATCAAAAGCGCCTGGCTCAACCTGGTCAAAACCAATATCAGCTTTGCCTTCCATACAATTACCATGCTTCCCAAAATAGGATTTGCCTGCCTGCTCACCTGCTACAATCACCTCAGCATAGGCTTCCTGCATACGCATGACCGGAACAAAAAATTCCAGCTCTTCAAATCCCGGGCCGATCAAAACAAGTACTTTCTTTCCATCTAGTGTCATTCTGATTAACTCCTAATTCTTCTTTTTGATTAATTGTAACTGCTTTGGTCATCACGGTCAAAATCTAAGCAGGATTTCACGGTCCTTTTAATTGACAAGCCATCCACATCGAGGTAAACTTGTTTTCTCGGGAACAAAATCATACGCAAACCTCACACCTACGTGATAAAACGAATGTAGGTGAAATTCCTGCATATCGAAATATTTTATTGTCAGTACGTGACCAGTTTCATATGTCCACTTAAGGGTCATGATGAACGTGTAAAGAACTGGAGTGAAATTATTGTGTCTAATAAAAATTATTATGACCTTGACCTGAGTCAAACCATCACTAAAAATCGTTTAGCGGGTTTATGGCGCCTGATGAAGGGGTACCAGTGGCTCTACCTAGGCGCAACGACTGCACTGGCGATAGCGACGATCTCGCGCACCGGTATCTTCCTGGTGTTGAGGCGGTTCATCGATGATATTGTCATCCCTGGAGATTTTGGGACTGGTATGCTCCTCATCATCCTGATGTTTTTTGGTTTGGCACTAATCCAGGGAGGGTTCACCTTCATCTCCGGTTGGTTGGCTGCAAAAACGGCAGAAGGTGCCACCCGACGCCTGCGTAATTACCTGTTTGATCACTTGCAGCGCCTGCCGTATGCTTACCATGCCGATGCACAAACAGGTGACCTGATTGCCCGCGCAACCTCCGATATCGATGCCATCAATCGCTTTTACACCGACCAGGCGATTGGCATCGGCCGCATCCTGTTGATGTTTATCGTAAATTTTGTTGCTCTGCTCCAACTCAATACCCGCCTGGCATTGATCTCTGTAATCGCCATCCCGGCCATTATTGCGATTTCGATTTTCTTCTTCGCACGAGTCTCCAAAGCCTACGAAGCCTACCAAGAACAAGAGGCCACCCTCAGCAGTCGCCTGCAGGAGAACTTGACCGGCGTCCGGGTCGTCAAGGCCTTTGCAAGACAAGGTTATGAAAGTTATAAGTTCGACCAGGAAAACTGGCAAAAATTCAGGTTGGGCAAGCGCCTGCTCTCCATTCATTCCCTATTCTGGCCAATTTCAGATATCATCTGCGCCGCCCAGATGCTGACATCTTACTTTATCGGGGCCATTATGGCCCTCAATGGAGAAATAACCATCGGCACTTACATGGCATTTATTTCTTTGGTCATCTGGATCATCTGGCCGATGCGTAACCTGGGTCGGCTGATTGTGCAGACGTCAACCGGGATGGTCTCATATAACCGGGTTGCTGAACTTCTCAAAGAAGAGCGCGAACCGCTTTTAACAGGCGAATATCATCCTGAAGGTGATGTCGAGGGTCAGATCATCTTCAAGGATGTGTGCTTTGAATATGAAGCGGGGCATCCTGTCCTCCAAAACGTTAACTTCACGTGTAATCCAGGGGATGTGATTGCCCTCTTAGGCTCAACTGGGTCAGGTAAGACCACCCTGGTCAACTTGCTGCCCAGGTTTTATGATCCCAACAGCGGTTTGATCACCCTAGATGGTGTTGATATTACCAAGTATCCGCGGAAATACCTACGCTCTCAGATCGGAATCGTCGAACAAGAGCCCTTTTTGTTTTCAAGAACAATACGCGAAAACATCACCTATGGCGTCCATCGTGAAGTCTCAGAAGATGAGATCACACAAGCGGCTAAATTTGCCGCCATCCATGATGTAATCATGGAATTTCCGAAAGATTACGACACCCTCGTCGGTGAACGGGGTGTGACCCTTTCCGGCGGACAGAAACAGCGGGTAGCCATCGCACGAGCATTGCTCAAAAACCCGCGCATCTTGATCCTGGATGATTCAACCTCGAGCGTCGATACCGAAACCGAAATGCACATTCGGGCTGCCTTGGAGCAACTGATGCAAACTCGCACAACCTTTATCATCGCCCATCGCATCCAAAGCGTGATGGATGCCGACCTGATTCTCGTATTCGATGAAGGCGAAATTGTTCAAAAGGGCACCCACCAGGAGTTGATGCAAACCAGTGGCATGTACCATGACATCTTTGATATCCAAACCAGGATTGAAGTCGAATTAGAAAAGGAAATTTCAAGTGTCAACCTTTGAAGAATTTGAAGAAAAAGATTACGGAAAATTAAACACCCACATTCTCCGTCGCCTGCTGTCACTCTTAAAACCACATTGGCGCAGGGTGATTGGGTTTCTCATCTGCATTGCGTTGGTGTCAGTCTTTGAAGCTTTTACAACCTATCTCAGTGCCCAAATTATTGATCAGGGCATCCTTGCTGGGAGTCGTGCGGCCATCATTCGAACCATCACGATCTACGGTGGTGTCATGCTGCTCCAGGCGGGGTTTGTTTTCGGATTCATTTACCTGACCGGTGTTCTGGGTGAACGCGTGCGGTATGACATGCGGAAAAATATGTTCAACCACCTCCAGCAGCTCTCACTGTCCTATTTCAGCCAAACGCCCGTGGGCTGGATCATGGCCCGCCTGACGTCAGACACAGAACGCCTGGCAGACTTAATGACTTGGGGTCTTCTTGATATCACTTGGTCGATTGTCAATATTGCTACAGCGGCTGTTTTTATGTTCATCATTAATCCCAACCTGGCGCTGATCGTGCTGGCAATGCTGCCCATCATGATTGTGGTCGCCTTTCGTTTCCGCACCCGCATCCTGTATCACTACCGACGGTCACGTAAAATGAACTCCAAGATTACCGGCGCATTCAATGAGGGGATCACCGGTGTACGGGTCATCAAAGCCCTTTCACGAGAAGACGACAACCTCAAAGAGTTTGGGGTGCTGACGGATGGGATGTATGAAGCCAGTTATAAAGCCGCCTGGCTCTCTGCATTGTTTCTGCCAACCGTCCAGATGATCAGTGCGATTGGTCTTGGTATTGTCCTCTGGCGGGGTGGCTTGCAGGTTCAAATTGGAACCATGACCGTGGGTGGTATCCAGGCATTTGTGTCCTATCTCACCTTTATTATGTGGCCAATCCAGGATTTAGCCCGGGTGTATGCCCAGATGCAAAACGCCGTGGCATCGGCTGAACGTATCTTCAACCTGGTTGATACCGAACCCGATGTAAAGAATCGCAGTCAAACGGTCGAAACCGAGACCATCGAAGGCGACATCTTATTTGACAATGTTCATTTTTACTACGAAGAAAATGACCCAGTCATCAAAGGGCTCACTTTTCAAGTGAAGCAGGGAGAGATGGTCGCCTTGGTTGGTCCGACCGGCGGTGGGAAAACCACCATTGTCAACCTGCTGTGCCGCTTCTATGAACCCACCCAGGGAACCATTTACTACCACAACGTGGATTACCAGGATATGAAACTCAAGGATATCCAGTCGCGGATTGGTATGGTCCTCCAGACACCTCATTTGTTCTCTGGATCTGTGCAGGAAAATATTCGCTATGGAAAATTAAACGCCACCGATGATGAAGTCGAAGCGGCCGCCAAACTCGCCGGTGCACATGATTTCATCAAACAATTTGAGAACGGTTATCAACAGGATGTTGGCGAGGGTGGAAATTTGCTCTCCGTCGGACAGAAACAGCTCATCAGCATTGCACGAGCGATTTTAGCGCAACCTGAGTTGTTTATCATGGACGAAGCCACCAGCTCTGTGGACACCCTGACAGAAGCCTTAATTCAACGCGGTATTGACAGGTTGATGGATGGCCGCACCAGCTTTGTGATCGCCCACCGCCTTTCCACCATCAAACGCGCGGATAAAATCCTCCTGATCGAAGATGGCCAGATACAGGAGATGGGCACCCACCGGGAATTGATCCAAAAGAAGGGCAAGTATTACAACCTCTATACCCGCCAGTTCCGCCAGGAGCTCGAAGCCCAGTATGATGTCTTCAGTCAACCAGAGCAGGCCCAAGCTTAAAAGTACCTATGTGATGTCGTCGCTAAAGAAATAATGTGTCAACCCCTTAAATACGAACATCTCCCCTACTCCGATCGGGGAGATGTTTTTCCGATACAACCCAAATATCCACATTTTGGAGAAATCAAATAGATTTTGTTTAATTAAGCTGATTATTTTGACTTTTCGAAAAATGACCTTTTTTCCACGATAGATTCACCGCTCCATAAAAAAACCTTTTGCCAATCAATTTCTGGTATCATTGATGCCTGCAGCAAAAACCAAATAGGAGATCAAGTATGATCGTCACAAAAAAATCAGGTTATCCTGAGCTGATAAAAAACCAGGGCGGGGAAAGGATCCAGGAAGTCCTCGGTGTTCAGGCAGGGGGTGTCTACAGCCACAGCATCGCAGAGATCACAATACCGTCGGGAGGAAGTGCCTTGCCTCACTTTCATAGGGAAACCGAAGAAACCTATCTGATCCTTGCAGGTGTGGCCGCAATGCAAATTAACGGGAAGCGCTTCGAATTGGAAGCCGGTGAGGCCGTTCTAATCGAACCCAAAGAGGTTCACCAAATAACAAATAATGGCGAAGAAAACCTCCTCTTCCTGGCAGTGTGCGTTCCGGCATGGCAGCCAGGTGACTCCTTTGAAGCAAGGCCATCAGAATTGGGATGAAGTTCGCAGTCAATTACTCCATGCCCCTTGTCCGATTACTCAAAGAAGGGGTATTTTCCATCGACCTGATCAAATGCCCGGATTGGGAGGGGTTGTTAAGCGAAGCACAGGCTTATGGTGAAATCACCATCCACTTTGACCTAGAAGTGGGTTTAGGCAACACCTTTCATGCTGACTTTTCCAGGATAAAGGCGCTGATGAACAGTACCTTTACCCCCCATGTTAACACCCACCTCGTTACACCTCGTCAATTCGACCCGCACAGCCGAACAGAACGCCGCCAGATTAACACGCTTTGGCGGGATGAAATCCAGCATATGATCGACAACCTCGGAGCCGATGCCGTTGCCCTCGAACATCATCCCTACACCGCTGCCAATCCCAGCATCCAGCCTGCCACAGATACCGGGATTTTTTCGCAAGTCATTCAAGACACCGGCTGTATGCTTCTGCTTGACTTGGCCCATGCCAGGATCACGGCAGATACGCTTGGGGTGGATGTAAGGGATTATATCAGCGCCCTGCCCCTTGACCGGCTGGTCGAAATGCACATCACCGGCATCAAGATTCACAGTGGGGTGCTCACCGACCATTTTGAGTTGGGAGATGGGGATTGGTCAACCCTAAAATGGGCGCTGGATGAGATCCGGGCTAAAAAGTGGCGTACACCTGAAATCGTGGCCTTCGAATACGGGGGGATCGGCCAAACCTTTGCCTGGCGTACCAATAATCAGGTCTTGAAAACCCAGGTTCCAATCCTGTCCGAAATGGTAAAGAGCTGCCTTTAATTCAACCGCACAGGTTAAATATCGTCTGTTTCTCACCGGTAAACACCCGCTCAACCCGCTAGATGGGATAAGAACTGCAGATTAACAATATCCAGATTCGGAATCCCCCTCCTCTTAACTATTAAAAGGACGCTCAACATGGGACTATCCGGTGTCTCAAAACCAAACAACGATCATCCTCCTGTCTCATAATTGTGAACTGATGTAATGCACATCCACACAGCCAGGTTCGTAAGAAGCATAGACCCACCAGTATAAGCAGGTTTACAAACAACGGAAGCGCACCATCGACTTATTTGAATCTCATCACACTGTTTAGAAAAACCAAAGCTTTTGTTTAAAGATTGGAACCGAAAGTTATCTTCGACCATCGATAGATCCGTCGTCTATTAACAATCTATTTTTCACTTTCCAAGCATATTGAGGGTATAATGGTACTAAATGTTAACCTTTTATATATTTGTAAAACCATATTCAAAAATCTTTATTTTAAAGGTAAAATTAAGTAAAAATACGAAAGGATAAAGATATGGCAACTTTAGGACAAAAACTCAGAGAATTAAGACATCACAAAGGCTATAAACTCAACGAAGTCGCAGAAGGTGCAGACCTCTCCATCTCATTCATCTCCTTAATCGAACGCGATAAAGCATCCATTTCCGTCGAAAACCTGCATAAGCTGGCTAATTTCTACAACGTCCGCCTTTTCCAGATTTTCCAGGATATTGAAGATGAAGATGCTCACATTGTGCAGGAGGCGCAATTAAATGACGCCAGTGCACCCAGCATCTCAACCAGGCCCACCTTCTTCTTGCTTTCATCCGAGGATAACCTCACATTTAGTGCCTACCTGATTCAAATGCCCCCGGCATCACAGCAAGAAGTCATTCGGCTTCAAAAGGGTGAGACCTTCGTCTTTGTCAAAGAAGGTGCTCTTGAAATCGAATTACCCAACAAGAAACCCATGCGCCTGAACAAAGGTGACACAGCACATCTGACCAGCTACAAAGGCACACTGTTGAGGAATACCAGTGATGACCAAGCTGTCAGGATGCTGATGGTTGCGTCTGCGACCACACAAGTTGTTGACAGATTGGGTGATCCTTTCCACATCTACGAGATTGCGGAATAACGAGACTCCAAAAAGATCAGAATACAGGCTGAACCTTTCAGTGTATGGTTGTTCCTGAACCATGCCTTAAAGTTATAGTTGACAATCGAATAATGACCACAGGGCGATCAGGTTGGCATAGACTCAAAAAAGCCTTGACATTGAGTCTTTAATATTGTATCATTTGGATAAGAAATGTCGTGTTAATAGATTAATCTTTCACAACCTCCATATTTCTCTCCCTTGATGAAAAAACCGCTCACATCAGCGGTTTTTTCATATATACTGTAGCCTTTCAGTAAATTAATCATTACTAAAATTCAAACCACAAATCCAGTGTGTCTTTTTTATCTGTGTCAGGATTGTGAGAAAATAATTATATCATAAATTAATCTTTTGCTCTAATATTAATATTAAGGAAATTAAATTGAATGAAAGCATAATATTAATGATTAATTTTGAAAATCACTCCCCAAGGTGTATAATTTACAGGTTATGAAATTACTTTTACGCTTTTCAAAACGATATACTTGGGCGCTGACGGTTACCGTCCTCAGTATGCTGGTGCTGGTCGGAGCGCAATTGTTGATCCCCTGGCTGATACGATCCCTGATTGAGCTCATCACAGACCATCAACTGACACCCGAAACGATAGATACTGTCAGCAGGTTGACTTTGATCGCTCTGGTAACCTTCCTGGCGCGTGGCATCATGCAGTTCTTGAGAAGTTACCTGGCTCATATCGCTGGATGGGGTGTTGTTTCCGATGCCCGCAGGTATGTCTACGAGCATATGCAGAAGCTCTCCCTGAGGTTCTACGAGGACAAGCAAACCGGCCAATTGATGTCTCGCGTTGTTAACGACACCGATCTTTTCGAACGGATGATCGCGCATGCCATCCCGGATGTGATCGTCAACTTGATCACCTTTGTCGGGATCACACTGGTCTTATCCAGCATGAATTGGCAGCTGACCCTCTATAGCATGGCGCCGATACCCCTCGTCATCCTCGCCTTGGTAGGGTTTTCCAGGGTAGTGCGCCCCGCCTTTCGCCGCCGTCAGCATGAAGTTGGCGAGTTAAATGCCGTTCTCAATGACAGCATTTCCGGCATCCGGGAGATCAAAGCCTTCAATCGTGAAAGCGAGCAGCTAGAACGGGTGGAGATGGGCATCGAGCGCCACCGGATCTCCTTGTTACACGCCCTCCGGTTAATGGCCATCTTTCAGCCATTTATTGATTTCTCCACATCCATCGGCCAGCTCGTGGTGATCTTCTTCGGCGGTCAAATGGCACTTCAAGGTACCCTCTCGATCGCTGATTTGGTCGCGTTTTTCCTTTACCTGGAAATGTTCTATCAACCCATCCGGGCCTTAGGTATGTCTTGGGAACATGTCCAGGAAGCCATGGCGGGATTTGACCGCGTTGAAGAATTATTGAAAGAATCCCCTGATGTTAAAGAACCAACCCATCCAATCCCATTGCCGGAACACATCCAGGGGCATTTAACCCTCGAAAATGTGAGTTTTAGTTATAACAGCAACGAACTGGTCCTTAATGATATCAACCTGGATATCCCACCCTCCCATGTTGTGGCATTGGTCGGTCCGACCGGTGTCGGCAAGTCAACCCTGGTCAGCCTGATACCCCGGTTTTATGATGTAACAACCGGGTCCATAAAATTGGATGGAATTGATATTCGAGATATTGACGTCGAAACGTTACGCCGAAACATCAGCATTGTATTGCAGGACGTATTCCTATTTCATGGTACGGTGCGAGACAACATTTTATTCGGTAATCCAAAGGCGAGTGAACCAGAGATCATTGAAGCCGCAATAGTATCCAATGCCTATGAATTTATCAAAGCGCTTCCGGAAGGATTCGATACGATCATTGGTGAACGGGGCGTGAAGCTTTCAGGCGGACAGCGCCAGCGCATCTCAATCGCACGCGCGGTCCTGAAAGATACCCCCATTCTGATTCTGGACGAGGCCACATCCTCAGTAGATACCGAAACCGAGCTCCTGATCCAACAAGCACTGGAGCGATTAATGAAAGGGCGCACGACAATCATCATCGCCCACCGCCTATCCACCATACGTAATGCAGACAAAATTGTGGTCCTCAAAGACGATGCAATCGTCGAGGAAGGTACGCATCAAAATCTAATTGAGAATAACGGGCTCTATAAACGTTTATACACCGTTCAGGAACAACTTTAATATTTTGACCCCCACATGATTTACAAGCATTGAGATCATCAATGCTTGTTATTTCTTAACGGCACAATTGTGTTTTCGCGCTTTTCGATGGTGATAAACGCAATCTTTCCACGAGCTAAATCAATCATACGCATTTTAAATGATTCAAAGTGCTTGTCAATCAAACGCACAGTCAGGGTCACATCCGCGCCAAAGACCTGGTCGATGATCATGCCATCATGGTTGTTGATCATCAGTTTTGACGATTCGAACAGCGCATAAGGCACCACGAACATGGTCGTCGTGGTAGCCACCTTCTTGGCACGCGGCATCGCGTCAAGCACCATGCGCATGCTGTCGCTGTAAGCACGGACCAAGCCACCTGTTCCTAGTTTAGTCCCACCAAAATAGCGTGTGATCACAACCACGATGTCCCCTAACCCGCTGCCCTGTAATACGGCTAAAGCCGGACGCCCGGCTGTCCCAGCAGGTTCACCATCGTCAGAACAATGGGCAATTGTCGCGCTGCCATGCCCAATCAGGTAAACCGGCACATGATGATTCGCATCAGGGTACTTATCCTTGATACAGGCAATGAAATTCTGCGCTTGATCAACGCTAAATGCAGGTGCCGCGTGCGTGATGAACCGAGATTTTTGGTCAGTAAATTCCGTTACCACGCGCCGGGCAGGGATTAATTTGCATTTTGTCATAGGTATGCTTAATAATCAATAATAAAAAAACCGCACTCATTCTACCTCATAGGATGTTGAGGGGAAGTTAACCAAAAACCATTACACCATTCTGTACTATTGAGCGAAACACAAAATCACACAGGGCAACACAGGATTTCTGATAAGACTATGCCGTTTGATTAAGCCTGAAATGATAGCTAACTATTGCTGTTGCTTTAAATTTAGAGATTAACCAATGTAAATTATCGTGATGCTTGTGCGGAATACAATGATCTGAATGGCGATTTGAGATTCATAAATACCACCACTGTTTTCCGCTTTGCAGGGAGGCACCCTCTGTAAAGGGACCCTGTGCCCATTAAGGTAATAAATGACTTAATAAGAAAACGACCCTACTACAGAGTCGTTCTGGTGCCCCCACGGGGATTCGAACCCCGGTTTTGGCCTTGAAAGGGCCACGTCCTAGTCCCCTAGACGATGGGGGCGCAATGTTAAGCGGATAAAATTCTACCATCCAAACTTTAATCGGTCAAGAACGAATTTTTGATCATCATTTGTCGATTATTAAATACACTGTGTAAATTACACATCCACCGGTTCAACAACCTCCGGCCGGTCATTATCGGGTGAATTAACCGCGCGTGAGACCGGGTAGCACTTCATCTCCTCGGCCGGGTAGGGCACCAGCAGATCCAGTAAAACCGCTTGTTCTGCATCAGGCTTGAGCCAGGCCCAACGGGCCTCTTCGCCCAGCAAGACTGGCATGCGGTTATGGTAATCCCCCACCAATTCATTCGGTGGGCAGGTCAGGATCGTGCAGGTGTGCAGCTCATCCCCTTCCGGGAATTCTTTATGCTCATAAAGGCCGGCAAAGGTAAAAGGATAATCGTTCTTTAGTTTAAACAGGTATGGCGTTTTGGGTCCGCCCTTTTCGGCTGCATGCCATTCAAAAAAACCATCCGCTAGGATCAAGCAGCGGCGGTATTTGAATGCTGCACGAAAGGAGGGTTTTTCATGGGCAGTCTCTGAACGTGCATTGATCATTCGGTTGCCGATCTTAGGGTCATCGGCCCAGAAAGGCACCAAGCCCCAACGGTAAAGCTCTACCGAGCGCTTAACAGGATCTTTGACGATCGGTATTGGCTGCGAAGGGGCGATGTTAAAGCGCGGTTGCACGATGTGCACAAACGGACCTAAGTCGAGTAAAGTTTGGATTTCCCCGGGATCAAGGGTTAATGTAAAGCGACCGCACATAAGTCCTCCTTTGAATCACAATGGAAAAGAGTTTCAAAAATGATTCTAACATAACCACTCGCAGAAAATCGGAAATTGTGGGTAACTAATCAGGCAGCCCTGCTGCTGAAGGGTGGGGGTGTGATGTGCGAGAAACAGAATAATGGCATTAATGGCAACTCGGGATAACGCTGAGCGACTTTGTATGAAAAGACTAGGGCCCATGCTTGAGACAAATCACTTATGTAACTTGGTTGATCGACAAGAGCAAGAACAATCACTGCATATATCGGTAGCGATGATTGTTGAGTAATTCTAAAAATGGAGCTTGTCAAAATAAAACATATGTTCTATAATGGCGGTATGGATGTGATGGATAAGATCAAACTCACCGCCCTCAATCTGCCCTTCGAAGCTGCAGAAGATATAAGGTTGCCTGGTGACCGTTTTTCTTGTCAGGATGACCTAGGCACCTTAATTGAGCGATTTCCGGTCACCCGGGCACACTTACCTAATGGTCAGACCATTCCCCTCCTCAAAACCATGCAAACCTCTGTTTGTGAACTCAATTGTAATTATTGCTGCTTCCGATCCGGCAGGGACACACCCCGTGCCAGTCTGACCCCCGATGAGCTGGCATCAGCGGTCGTTAAACTTACCCGGGCAGGTGTCGCCAAAGGTCTGTTCCTCAGTTCCGGCCTGGCAGGCGGTGGGGTGCGAACCCAGGATAAGCTCATCGCCACGGCGGAGATTTTGCGTCATAAGTATCATTACTGGGAATACATCCATCTTAAAATTATGCCCGGTGCAGAAAAAGAACAGATCCTCACAGCCATGCAGCTGGCTGACCGTGTGTCCATCAACCTGGAAGGACCCAACGAAACCAGCCTGAGGGCATTAGCACCCCATAAAAGCTTCTTTGAGGAACTCCTTACACCTTTACAACTAATCGAAGACATCCGCAAGTCAACACGGCCCAGCCAAGCCTGGAAGCAGTTTTGGCCGTCGAGCTGTACCCAATTCGTGGTCGGTGCTGTGGGTGAAACCGACCTTGACCTGCTGCAAACCACCCACCAACTTCGGGAACATTTCAACATCACCCGGGCTTACTATTCAAACTTCTCCCCGGTGAGCGGTACCCCCTTCGAGAATTTAGCCCCATCCAACCCCTGGCGGCAGCACCGACTGTACCAGGCCTTCTTCCTGCTGCGGGATTACCAATTTAACTTTGAAGAATTGCCCTTCAACCCTTCAGGGAACTTAAACCTGGAGAAAGATCCTAAGCTCTTGTGGGCGGAAATTCATCTCCACCATGCGCCGATCGAGGTCAACACCGCAGGCTATACGCAATTAATAAAAATTCCTGGTATTGGCTCAGTGAGCGCTAATTCGATCATCAAAGCACGATCTTATGGTAAGATTCGGGATATCCAAGTATTACACAAAATGGGCATTTCGACTGCACGAGTTTCGAAATTCATTTTACTGGATGGTCGTCGCCCACCCTATCAACCAGGTTTGTTCTAATGGCGAACAATAGACCCAAAATTAAAAATTTCATCTGCGAACCAGTAAGCGTCGGTTTTTCATCTCCACCCGCCCTTAGAAAAACCCCACATTGCCCAGACCGATTTTATTGGCGCGATCATGAATGGTGTATAATTGCTTGCATCTCCGAATGGAAAGACTTCACTCGACGTGGACGCATGGCAAAAAATATGCAACCCCAACACGCCCAGGTTGCCAACGAGCATGGGTCTTGGGGTGTGGGCAGGTTTTATTTTGACGCCCAAACCCAAAATGGGCGCATTTTTCGCCTCTATTATGATCGAGCACCAGAAGATTCAGCAGATCGAACCGGCCAGTGGATCCTGCTGGCAGAGTTATCACAAGCTGAGGTTTAACATGGAAAAATACGCAAAAATGACCCTGGGTACCCTGCTGTTAATGTCCCTTTTTACCACCTATCTCAATGTCGATTTAGACTTAAACCCCCATTCAGGCTATGGGCAGCAGCCTGATCGCAATTTCCTGCCGCTGTTTTTTAACCAACCAGGTTTCCCCACATCAACCAGTTATTATATGACCACACTGGATTATGGTTTCATCTATAACCTGGGTTGTGAACTTGGGAAACGTGACCTAGGCCTGGTTGGCGCCCAGGACAGTGTAGCCGTTCTAGCCTTTGGTTACTCCCGCTGTTTCGATGATGGCGGTTTTGGTGCAAATTTATTTGGCTTCGGACCTGCCCGACTGGAAGATATCAGTACAGCCGTGAAGCATTTTGCGGCGGGTTATTATATCTGCAGCGGCGCGGATATGGACTCGAACCTCGTCATCGGCGTGGGCACAAGCAATTACCTTGGACCCAAAGAACCCTGTCACACCGATGTAGAAGCAAAAGCTCATGGTGCTGCATGGTCTGAGATGGTACGAAAGATCAATCAGTGGCTGCTGGATCAGGGGATTTTTCACCAGGTTCAAGCCTTTGGTGCCAATGATATGGAACTTGGATGGAACTCACCTGAATGGACGCGCGCCTGGCTGGCCGGTTATGAACAGGTCAGTGGCAATTTCATGCTTCATTTTGGCGATGCTGCCGGTTGCCCTTATGAAGATCAACCTCATTGGAGCTGTCAAGGTCAGTGGAATGTGGAGGATGTGTGGTACATCTCTTATGGTGCACCTTCAGCCCTGCCGCTGCCTTTGATCTACCTGACCAAC